>ENA-OSAE01000031-OSAE01000031.1-marine-sediment-metagenome-genome-assembly--contig:-NODE-31-length-116913-cov-430.194253_pt1 | contig 116913 bp, 139 predicted proteins | sample MGYA00237870_ERZ529317 | MGnify/ENA primary metagenome ERZ529317 (study PRJEB26369, sample SAMN03142812) | marine sediment metagenome | biome: marine; feature: borehole; material: sediment... | reverse complement strand
CCATGTAGCGATTTGCAATCTAATAGTTAATAAAGTTTTGTCTTAGACTATAATTCCAACATCTATTCTTCCAATTTTCAGATTTAGAGATACCTTACTTGGTTTCTCTTTAAGAATTTCCTGAACAATAACGAAGGCTGTTCCGAGAACCGGATGTCCTGCAAATGGTATCTCCGTTCTGGGAGTGAATATTCTCACATCAAAGCCTTTCTCACTGCTTTCCCTGCCAACAAATGTTGTCTCAGAGTAGTTCATCTCACAGGCAATTTTCTGCATCTCCTCATCTTCCAGAACATCAGCATTCAGCACAACTGCAAGCTGATTTCCTGAATACTTCCTCTCTGCAAACACATCAACAATGTAAAACGGAATTTCGTTCATGAAGTCTGTTAAAAATGAAGAATTAAAAGGTTACTTCCTTGCAATTCCCATCATTTGGAGTATTTCGTTATGAGATTGCAATCAAGCCTGTCGAAGCAATGCATCTCTTATCGAGAGAATCAGGGTGGATATTCCCATCATTCTCCCTACGATCCATATAGAGAACATGATTGCATTTCCAAATGCTCCAAGCATAACTTTTCCAGAGGCAGAAGAGAATGCCAAAGTATGGTTGGAGAGAATACACCATCATGCTCTGTTTCATCATTCTGGACTTGTTTTTTTTGACTTTTAAAGGTTCAGAGCCAGCAGTGAAAACAGGCTGAGGTAGATCATCCATATGATAACCTGAGGGAGAAGGCCCGGAAGAGCCTCAGGTCTGAGTGTAGTGCCAAGAAAAACATACATGCCTGCCAACACTGCGAGCAAAACAAAAAACTCCTCTCTGCTTGGGAGGGGGAAAAGATATCGTGCCCTTTCCCATTCCACCTCTCCCATACCCTGACAGGCAGGATCAGTATGAGAACATGTGAAAAAATTGAAACCACTGAATGAACGGGAGAGGGGGGAGGTTACACTCTGAACGATCCCGAGCAGCATAAACAATGCAGCAAAGGACATGTATCTCCTTCTCCTGCTTTTGATAAGTCTTCTGATTCTTTCCGGCAGCATCTTCCAGGAAATTCCTGATCCAATCATCATGCTTTCTCCGACAAGTATAGGTATTGTAAACGACATAAACGGATGCCAGAAGAACACCAGAACAATCACCTCCATAACACCAACACCGGCCACGGAAATCAGAGACCCCCACCAAGGATTCCACAGAACCTTGGTTATGTATGCTTCATACATACCAAATACAGTTCCGGCTATGAAGAGGGTGTAGAATCCCGGTACACCACGGCTGAAAGCTACATGAGAGAGAACAAGTATGTGGGGAGTGTATAGTGGAAATACAACAACAAACCCCAGATGTGGAATAAAGGAAACATGTTCAGATCCGGAAACCACTTCTGCAAAGAAAACAGGGAGTGTTCCAAGAACTACCCAGAAGAGGAATTTCACTCTTCTCAGCGCACTGGAATTTTTGCAACCCTTCATGTTTCTATCTCCAGGAAAAATTTATCTAATCTCGGAACTGATTCAACTCCAGATAATTTTAAAGATTACTTTTCCCAAGTCCAACATAATGAAATTTGTCATTCAGGAACATCACGCAAGAAGGCTTCACTATGATCTCAGGCTTGAAATGGATGGGGTTGCAAAAAGCTGGGCACTGCCCAAGGGAATTCCGAGAAAAAAGGGAGAGAAAAGACTTGCAATTCAGGTTGAGGATCACAGCGTTGACTACATGGACTTTGAAGGTGAAATTGAAGAGGGATATGGAGCCGGAACTGTGAAAATCTGGGATAATGGAGAGTATCAGCTGCTCAATAGAGACGAGAAAGAAATAAAAATAAAACTTCATGGAGTGAAAGCCAGCGGTACTTATGTCCTGATAAAATTTCCAAAAGCAGGAGAGAACAGGTGGCTCATGATAAAACTGGAATGAAAGGCTATCCAGACAGCCCGGATGTGATAAATAACTGCCTCCATGGAGGCCCATCAACAGAACATGGAAAATCGGGAATAGAGTCAATCAGATGGATATAATATCAGAGATAAATTTTCTCTTGTTCTCAGAATCTTCTGCGGCCTCTCTTCTTTTGTCTGCTTTCTGAGGATTTTCAGTAAAATTTAAATATCATAAAGTACTTTGAATTATAAAGTAATTGGTGATTGAAATGTTAGAGGAGTTGAGAGAATTAATAGAAAAGAGCATGAGAGAACATGATCTGCCGTACCAGAGGAGGCAGTCACTTATATGGGGCACCTCAACATCTGTGGGATTTATTATAACACAGATGCTCTTTCTGATGGCTTTGAATGACAGGCTCAGTGGCTTTGAGATTCTTCCATTCTGGTTTGTTCTGGTTGCTGTAACAGTGTACATATCGAGAAGGCTTGCCGGTCTGCCCGAGGTGGAGTCATACTTCTCAAAACTCTATTCAAACTTTTGGATTGCCGGATTTTTCGCAATTGCCATGGTTGCTTTCATTGCCCTTCTCGTACAGCCAAGATATACAGGAGCTTTTGTCGCTCCCGTTGCCGGTCTGATGATATCCATTGCAGGGATGATGTTCAGGGTCAGATATACAACTCTCATGGGATTTCTGTATTCTGCATCTGGCATTCCAATGTTTTACCTCTGGCAGTACCAGTTTCTTATATTTGCGGTGATGCAGTTCATGACCTTGGCATTGCCCAATCTGTCTGCCTTCAAAACACATGGGAAAAGCTGATGGATATGTCAGTCTTAGATTCGAGAATCAGGGTGCTTGCTCTTGCGATACTCTCGGGGGTTGAGAAGGCAAGCTTCAGGTATCTGAAAGAAAAACTGAAAACCACTGACGGGAATCTGAGCGTTCACATGCAGAAGCTGTGCGATGCTGGATATGTGAGAATGGAAAAGGTGTTTGAGGGAAGGAAGCCAAAAACATATTTTTACATAACTGAGAAAGGGAAAAGGGCTCTCCTCGAGTACATTGAGGAGCTGAACAGGAGCATGAAGGCAGGAGATTATAAAGGATAAATTCTCAACACTGATCACAACACCGGATCTCAAACTGGAAAAATGGACTGATTAAATATTATCCAGCCCGTTTTTTCCAGCCCACATCTGTCTTTGAAAAACTGAAAAATCACATCATTGCTTTTTCCACTCTGTCAGTGCGAGATACCAGGGAAGTATGAGAATACCGAGAGGTATGAACACCAGAAGAGCCAAGAGCTTGCTTTTACCTGCCTTTTCCAGAATTATTGCCCACGGATAGAGAACGATCAGGGCAAACAGCAATATTATGAGCAATTCTGAAATGCCCATCGCAAACAGCGGAGATATCCTCACAGCTTCCATGAGTGATAATGGAGAAATTTTTATTTAAACTTTCCTTATCATAACCAAAATCCGGAATCTTTCGGGTTCGATGGATTTGATGAAAAATTATATAAATTCACACTTTCATGTAGGCTTAATGCAGAAAAACCCCATAAGCTCTGCAAGCTTGGAGCTTTTCTTGATTGTAGTAGTATGCTGAATTTTCTGCTCAGCGGTGGTGGTTTATGAGAGGTGCTGATGCCATTGTCAGGGCTTTGGAATTGGAGGGCGTGAAACACATTTTCGGAATACCGGGTGGAGCGATAATTGAGGTGTACGATGCACTCTTCGATTCGGGAATAAGGCACATACTGACAAGACATGAGCAGGCAGCGGTTCATGCTGCAGATGGGTATGCGAGAGCAACAGGAAGGGTTGGAGTTGCCTTCGCCACTTCTGGACCAGGAGCAACAAACACCGTCACTGGCATTGCAACAGCATATATGGACTCATCTCCCGTTGTTGTTATGACGGGACAGGTTGCAAGAAGCCTGATAGGTAACGATGCGTTTCAGGAAGCAGACATAACGGGGATAACGATGCCTGTTACAAAGCACAACTATCTTGTCACGGATGAGAATGAGATTCCGAAGATAGTCAGGGAGGCATTTCACATAGCAGGAACTGGTAGGCCGGGACCCGTGCTCATAGATCTCCCAAAGGATGTTACAACGGCTGAGATTGAGTTCGACTATCCTGACAGGCTGAATCTCCCGGGCTACAAGCCCAAGTATTCCGGACATCCGAGGCAGATAAAGAGGGCAGCGGAGCTCATAATGAAGGCTGAACGCCCCGTAATACTGGCAGGAGGAGGGGTTATACTTTCAGATGCAACCGAGGAGCTTACAAAGCTTGCTGAAACAATCCCCGCTTATGTTGCCACAAGCCTGATGGGTAAGGGAGCCATTCCCGAAACCCATCCTCTAAGCCTGGGATTCGTTGGAATGCATGGTGCCAGGTATGCGAACTATGCGGTTCAGGAAAGTGACCTGATCATAGCGGTTGGAATAAGATTTTCGGACAGAACAACTGGAAGGGTTTCTGATTTTGCTCCGGATGCCAAGATTATACACATAGACATAGATCCGGCTGAGATAGGAAAGAACGTTGGTGTTGACATCCCGATCGTGGGAGATGCAAAGCTCATTCTCAGAGAGCTGATAAAACACATAAATCACAGAAAAAGAAAGGAATGGGAGAGCAGGGTTGAAGGATGGAGGAAAAAGTATCCCCTCCGGTTCAGAGATGACGGGAGGCTCAAACCCCAGTACATAATTCAGAAGATATGGGAACTGCAACCTGATGCAATTGTCACAACGGAGGTTGGTCAGAATCAGATGTGGGCAGCCCAGTACTTCAGGGTTAACAGGCCGAGACAGTTCATAACTTCAGGCGGTCTGGGAACAATGGGCTTTGGATTTCCTGCTGCAGTGGGTGCAAAGACAGCATTTCCGGAAAGGGAGGTTGTTGACATTGCCGGAGATGGAAGCTTTCTCATGAACATTCAGGAGCTTGCAACATGCGTTGATTTCGGCATCAATGTTAAGGTGATGGTCCTCAACAACATGTTCCTCGGAATGGTCAGGCAGTGGCAGGAGCTGTTCTATGATGAGAGATACTCTGCAACATGCCTCAAATGCAAGGAGATGAGCTTTGAAAAAATAGCCGAGGGCTTTGGAGCTGTGGGAATGACTGTTGAAAAGCCATCAGAGGTTGAGGACGCTCTGAAAGAGGCTTTTGAAATTGATGCACCGGTTGTGATTGATTTCAGGGTTGACAGACTTGAGAACGTTTATCCAATGGTCCCTGCTGGAGCTGCTCTGCATGAGATCATTGATGAGGAGGTGTAGGCAATGAGACACACAATTGCAGCACTTGTTGAGGATAAGCCGGGAGTTCTTGCGAGGGTTGCCGGGCTTTTCAGGAGGAGAGGTTTTAACATTGAAAGCCTTGCAGTTGGTGTTACTGAGAAAGAGGGAATTTCAAGGATGACCATTGTTGTTTCAGGTGATGACAGGACAATAGAGCAGGTTACAAAGCAGCTCAACAAGCTCATAGATGTTGTGAAGGTGAGCGATGTAAGCGAAAACTCTGTTGAGAGGGAACTTGCTCTGATAAAAGTGTCAGCCTCCCCGCAGAACAGAGCCGAGATAATCGAGATAGCAAACATATTCAGGGCGAGAATTGTTGATGTTGCTCGTGACTCAATGATCATTGAGGTAACGGGAGATGAGGACAAGATCGGAGCCTTCATCGATCTTATGAGGCAGTACGGCATAAAAGAGGTGGCAAGAACGGGGAAGATAGCAATGCAGAGGGGGAGCAAGTCATTGGAATGAAAGAGTTCAATCCCTTTTTTAAAAAATTTTCAAAAAAGCAGGAAAGAGTTGCTTTAGTTTATCCAAACAGGTATGTTGGTGGAATAACAAATCTGGGGTTGCAGAGAATATACTTCGAGATAAACTCAACCCAGAAATACATGGCTGAGAGATTTTACACGGATGTTTTTGATGGACTGAAAAGTGCTGAGTCAGCCTCGCACATAAGCTCCTTCTCCACTGCTCTCATCTCCCTGCAGTATGAGGAGGATGTTTTCAATGCAGTGAGAATTCTGAAAGAGGGAAAATTCAGGGGAAAGACCATTGCAGGTGGCCCCTGTGTGATTCAGAACCCATTTCCATTTGCTGAGATTTTTGACAGACTCTTCATTGGAGAGGCGGAGAATGTCGTTGAGGAGATCATTGAGGACAGGAGAATCGAGGGGTTGATGCCCTTTTCCTCAAAAAGAAGAATTGCCGAACTTGATCTGAAGATGAAAAGCCAGATTATCTCTGAGAATGCCTACGGGAAATCAATTCTGATTGAAATAGGAAGAGGATGTCCGAGAGGATGCAGGTTCTGCATTGTCCGGCAAATTTACAGCCCTGCAAGATGGAGAAGTGCTGATGAGGTTGCTGAAATTGCCGAGGAAAACAGAGGCCTTGCTGAAAAGATTGCAATAATATCCCCATCTCCAACAGATCACCCTGAGTTCAGGGACATAGTTCAGCAGTTGAAAGATATGGGCTTCAGCGTTTCACCCTCCTCCTTAAGAGCCGACAGGTTTGATGAGGAGATGGCAGAACTGCTTGGAGACATCAGAACTCTAACCTTGGCTCCTGAAACCGGGAGTGAGAGACTGAGAGAGGTTGTGAACAAGGGAATTTCTCAGGAAGACATTCTTAACGCTGTGGAGCTCGCTGAGAATGCTGAGAGGGTGAAGCTGTACTTCATGTTCGGTCTTCCCGGGGAAAGATACGAGGATCTGGATGCCATTATCAGGCTTGTTGAGAAAGTCAGAGGTCTTGGAAAGAGGGTGAGCGTTTCCATAAATCCCCTTGTTCCAAAACCACACACACCCTTTCAGTGGCTCCCCTACGGAGGAGATCCGGGCAGGAATGTTGAAGAAAATATAAACGAGCTGAAAAGGAAAAGAAAGTATCTTATTTCAAGGCTTAGAAAAATAGCCGGCACTGATGTTGAGAGCATTGAAAGATTCGCAGTTCAAACCATCATATCCAGAGGTGATGGAAGGGTTGGCATGCATCTTGACAGAAAGCTAACATTCTCAAGGATTGTCAGATCGGAGCTTGCAGACTTCCTTGATTTTCAGCCCCTTGATCAGGAATTTCCATGGGACAGGCTGAACATGGGCTACAGAAAGAGCAGGCTTGTGAGAGAGTTCGAAATGGCAATGGAGATTGCGGAGGTTGAGCTTCCATGAGATGGCTAATCACCAACCAGGTATATTATGGTTCCACCACTCTCAAAGACAGGCTCCATGCATGAGAAATTCTGCTCTCCGTAAAGCTCTCTTTCGTAATCTCCGTAGATTATGTACTCTGCCCCGTATTTCTCTGCCAATTCCTTTGCAACCGTACATTGTGATGTGTATATTGCTCTGACATCGGACATTCTTCTGGCAATCTCGTCTCCGTTATCTCTCCAGTGCACCTCATGATTTGGCCATGCTATCACCGCCTGATTTCCTGTAAATGATGCCATTCTCCCGCCGTAGGTGTAGCTTCCCTCAACACCTTCAACTATAATGGTATTTCTCCCGTAAAGCCACTTCACCGCATCGTAATCTCCGGGGTGTGAGTCTTTCATGAACTTGAGACCATCTAAGCTCAGTTCTGCCTTGTAGTGCCTTGCAGGAGTTGCGAAGACAGGGTAGACAAGCATTAGCGCTATAATGATTATTGCAGCCTCTCTTCTCCTGTCATAGAGCTTTTTAAGCGATTCTGCGATAGCAGGAATGAGAAGAACCCAGGCGAGAAGGTAAAACTTGAAGTAGGTGTTCATTCTGAAGTCTATGGCGATGAACTCACAGACCAGAATGATTGCCGATGCTGCTGTGAGGAGAATGTCATCAAAACCTCTTCTCCTGAGGGCATAGAAAGCCGGAGGGATGAACAGGAAAGCCGGAATGAGCGGGAATGGAACGGCAAGGAGGAGAGCGTAAGGACTTTCTCTGATGTCCTTGGCGTATCTGAAATAAATTAGAGCGAGAAATATTCCCCAGAAAAGAATGAAATCAGGCAGAGGTGAGAACTCAAAGGTGAGAAAGACGGGGGCTGAGGTTTTCATCTCAAGCTTGAAGATTGAAATAAGAAGTGCTGAGGCGATGATTAAAGGCCAGTAGCTCCGATCCTTCCAGAGCAGGAGAGCTGAGGAAATTAAAAAGAATGCTGGAGCATCCCAGGAATTTGTTGCAAACAGGGCAAAATTGAGAACTGGAATCGCAAAGGAGTACTCACCCTCTTTGTAGAATTTGTAAAGAACTGCAATGAAGAGGAGCTTGATGGGTATTGCAATTGTGTGGGCATGCAAATCTGCGTGTATGAAGCTGAAGTAGGGAAATTCGGTGATAACATTCCCGAAGGTACTGTCAGGAATGATTCTTGTTGAGTTCCAGTAAAACAGATAGCCCGGCAGATCTCCATGGGATATGATTTTTGCAAGCTCCACAGATGAATAGAGTGGACCTGCCAGCAATGGCAATATGCCAGTCCATCCCACTCTCCTCTCCCTCAGAAAACCATAGAGCATTGAGAAACTCACGGCAGAGAAAAATGCCATTGCCACATTGTAGGAATACTCGACAGGCATCAGGGTGAATTTTGATATTACAGCGGCAATTACATGCCCGAAATAGTAGTAGACATCAAGCCTCTCTCCGGAGAAATACGGATCGGGAGGCGGGAGACGGTCGCTGTTCAGGATGGAGCTTAGAACGGCAGAATCCATGAACTTCTCAGCTCCATAAAGATCAGGAACCAGACTTCTCAGAAAGAGGAAGTACAGGAAGAACCCCAGAAAAACAGCCTCACCCTTGAAATCAAGAGATGCAGGCTCTTTTTTCAGCCTGTATGCTGTGTAAATTCCAATGATGGAGGCTGAAACCATGTAGGATAATGTGAAGCTCATGAAATGTCCCAGCAGGTATATCAGAAAGGCAATTACTGTGAGGGAGAGAAGCTTTGATATGTGCTGATCTCTGAATGTGAGGGAGAAGAAGAGCTGGATTATAAGAAAAACCATCACTCCCTCAATCATCCTCTCATCTCCCTCAGCTTAATTCCCAGCCTGAGCGAAGATGTGAGTCCCAAGATCAGTGTCATTATGTTCTTGACTGCATGATCCGCTATTGAAACTGCGAGAGCATCACTTCTTGAAACAATTGAGGAGAGAATGACTGTAAGTGTTGCCTCATACGTCCCTATCCCCCCCGGAGTCAGTGGAAGTATTTTGATTATGTTGCCCATTGCAACTGCAAAGCCCGGAATATAGAGAGGGGAATTCACAAATGAGAGAAGAACGATCCAGCAGACAAGAACATCTATCATCCAGATTGAAACGGATAGAGGGATGAAAACAGCAGCCTTTCTGGAAAATATCAGGTTTCTGGCATCTGACATCACCCTTGCCACATAACCCTTTGTTTTCGAGAGAAAGATAACTCCCGCAATTATGGCAGAGACAAGAGCAAGAGCATAGAACAGAGTGCTGAGGTGCTCCATACCGACAAACAGAATTCCCGAGAATGCGATTATCAGAATCGCTATTATGTCGTATATCCTCTCTCCGGCAAGTCCGCTGAAGCTCTTCTGATAGGCAACACCTCTCCTTGCATATACGTAAGCCCTGCCCAGATCCCCAATCCTCACGGGAGTGAGGACATTAAGGCTCTGACTTATGGATGTTGCCATGAAAGCATATCCAACCCCGAGATTCCCTCCGATCTCCCTCATCAGCATCTCATACCTCACACCTCTCAGAATGAATGACAGTGGATAGAGCAGAAATGCAGCAATCAGATAATAGGGATTCAGGCTCCCAAAGGAGCCTATGAGCTTTCCAGGAGAGACAAATATCAGCAGTCCCAGGAATATCAGTGCAGCTATGATGAGTGAGAGAAAAAAGAAGGATCTTTCAGAGTGTCTGATAAGGTTTGACAGCAGGTAAATGGATGTTTTGAAAACGCTCACCGTCCCATCCTGAATGTGTGTCCATCTCACAGGTATCTCCTTTATTCTCATGCCCTCTTTCTGGGCAAGAATGAGAATCTCCGTATCCCAGAACCAGTGGTTGTCCCTCGCCTTTTCTGCAATTTTAAGTATCCTGTCTCTTTTAAATGCCTTGAACCCGCACTGATGGTCACGAATCCTCGATCTCAGCAGAATTCTCACAAGCAGGTTGTAGATCCTGGATGGAATGTCTCTTGTGATGGGTCTTTCGGTCTCGCTGTTCCTCATCAGTCTTGAGCCAACAGCAATGTCGTATCCGTTTTCAATGGCATCCACGAGTTCCCTGAGATGATGCAGATCCGTTGAAAGATCTGCATCCATGTAAACAACAACATCGCTTTTTGCGGCCATTATGCCATTCAGAACGGCCTTGCCCTTCCCAAGCCTCTCATCGCTGTGTAAATGCCTGACAAACCCATATTTTTCTGCAAGCTTTTCTGCCACTTTATCTGTTCCATCTGTTGAGCCATCCTCGGCAATTATTATCTCAAAATCCTGAAAATTTGATCTGAGAAAGCTTATGAGGGTTTCAATGTTTCTCTTAAGCCTCCCTGCCTCGTTGTATGCCGGTATCACAACTGAAATCATTGAAATCAGATATGATCGATTGTTTTTAAAACTATGGAGTGTCCCCTGTACGATACGTATCCCTCTCCATCTGATTTGATGAGCATCACCCTTCTCTTAGGCTCAATTTTCAGCTTCCTTCCCTCTAAAATTCTGGCAAACATGTCGGCATAGCTCATCCCGTAAGCCAGTTTGAATGCAACAAACGGTGTTGTGAGTCTTGCATTTATCTCGATAACGTAGGGCATTTCAGCCTCAACAACATCAACACCCACATATCCTTTAAGCCCTTTGATGCATGAAACCGCATTTATTGCCTCCTCAACCGTCTCCCTCCCGGCGCTTTCAGGAACGACTGCTCCCCTGTACTCGAAGTTATCGAGAATCTGACCGTTAACGCTCAGAACCTGAATGTCATCACCAACAAAAAGACTGATACTGAGATTTCTTCCCCTTATGTATTCCTGGGCGATGAAGCCGTCCTCAACTGTCCCGCCAAGCCTTATTCCCTCTCCACCACATGCGGTTCTCGGTTTGATCACGTATTCAGTGTCAAGCTCTCTCAGAGATGTTTCAGGCATGTTGACTTTGCTCTTGAGCTTTCTGTAAAGCCTCCACTTGTCTGATGTTATCTCAACTGCCCTGCTTGAGGAGCCGAGATTCTCAACCCTGCTTTTCTCAATTTTTTTTGTAAGGGAATACAGAATCATGTCATTTTCAGGGGCTATGATAATGGCCTTGTCAGCCTTGTCGAGACACTCATCAAAACCAGAGCCTGAAAATGGAAAGACATCAGAGAACTCATCCCTTACAAATGAAACAAGACTGAAGTATTTCCCAAAGTCCATCAGACTCCTGAACATTGCCATTCCTTCAACTGCTATGCTGTCAGGAATTTTCTCCATGCAAACTCCATGTTCGTAGATGAAAAGAGTGCTATTCCTCTCCATGCTCCTCTTCTTCAGAGTACTCATCTTCATTAAGAACTATTGCAACATCTGCTGAGTTTTTAAGGGCTGTTGAGAAGCCCGGTTCTGCTCCAATTATTATGGTCTCCTTTCCGAGCTCCATTGCCTTCTTGAGAACGGCCTTGAAGTCCGCATCTCTCGTAACGAGTGCGAGAGCATCTATGTTCTCGTTGTAAATTATCTCCATCGCCTCGACCGCCATTCTCACATCCACATCTCCAGACGTGATGACGGGCTCGAAACCCTGATTCTCGACTGCCTCAACAAGCTTGTCTCCTGCATACTGGTTGAGGAAAACCTTGGCAATTTTTATATCGCCATAATCGCATAGAATTTCTCTTATCTCCTTCAGATTGAGGTTAAACTCTTTTCTTAGCATGTTGGGACCGTCAACAAGGACGCCAATTCTCCTCTTGTCCTCTTTCTTTCTGGATGAGAGAACCTTTTTGAACTTCTGTATCTTGGGCACGTTTATGGATGGTTTTAAGGGCATCATCATCACCAAACCTGCTAAAGATGTATATCAAAAACTTCACCTGCATTTTTTATAAGTTTGTTGGAAACCTCATCATTATTAATGTCCATAATTTGTGAGATTTTCTGGTATGCATACTTGACATTGGAAGGTTCATTTCTTCCCTTCACGGGAGAGAGGAAGGGACTGTCGGTCTCAAGGAGGAGATTATCAATGCTGACATGTCTTGCAAGTTTTTCCACGTTATCTGCAAAGCACACGAGGGTTGAAAGAGATATGTAAAATCCAGCATCCTGAATTTGCCTTAAAAGACTTTCACTCCCCGTATAGCAGTGAAAAACAGCTGTAACATCTCTGTTTTTTATCAGGTTGAACACCCTTTCTTCAGCCTTTCTGGCGTGAATGACAAGGGGTTTGTCAATCTCCTCTGCCAGCTTTACAAACTCAAGAAAAACCTCCTTCTGCTTTTCATAGCCTGCTTTTGACTTTTTGAGATCTATTCCAACCTCTCCAACTCCCACAATTCTGTCTGAAAATTCAAGTATCTGATCAATAGCATATCTGTAGTCTGATTTTCCAATTCTGTTGGGTGAGAAGCCAAGAGTTGAATACACATAGCCGTCATATTTCTCGGATATCCTCAGGGATCTCTCGTTTGATGGGTAATCAAAGCCAGAGTCAATCACGAACACAACTCCAGATACCTTTGCTCTCTGAATGACCTCATCTCTGTCTCCGTTGAAGTTATAGAAGTTCAGATGACAGTGTATGTCGGCAAGCTCCATGCTCATTTTGCCCTCATCTTCATGAGATAGTTGACCGCATTTATCACGGCATCAACACTTGCCATAACAATATCTGGCCCAGCCCCTCTTGCTGTGAAACTTCTACCTTCCTCGTCCTCAACGGTCACATAAACCTCTGCAAGAGCGTCACTTCCCCCCGTGATTGCATCCATTCTGAACTCCGTTATCTTGATTGTTTTTCCAACAAGCTGTGCAACTGCCTTCAGTGCTGCATCTACAGGTCCAACTCCTATGGCTGAGGTAACTCTCTTCTCTCCACTAACCTCGGCATTTATTATGGCTGTTGGAGTTATCCTGTTCCCTGTCAGAATCGTGGCCTCATCGATTATTATGGCTCTCTCCTCCCTCCTTATCTCCCCCATCATGACCTCTGCCAGAGTTATTACATCAAGATCGGTGACTTTTTTACCCTTATCCCCAAGATCCTTGACCTTTTCAACTATCTTTGTGAGTATATCATCGCTGACAAAATAGCCTGCATCTTCAAGCAGCTTTTTTATCTGGTGCCTTCCGGCGTGTTTTCCAACGACTATCCTCCTTTTATGGCCAACCATTTCCGGAGTTATAACACCCGGCTCAAATGTTGAGGCTTCACTTAAAACTCCATGGGCATGGATACCGCTTTCATGGCTGAATGCATTGTCTCCAACTATCGGGGTGTTGGGTGGAAGCTTTATGCCTGAAAGTCTTTCAACAAGCCTTGCAGTCTCAACAAGGTACTCTGTTTTTATGTTTGTTTTCAGTCCCTCGACTGCAGAGATGAGCATGACCACCTCTGCAAGACTTGCATTGCCTGCCCTCTCACCTATTCCATTAACTGTAACCTGCACCTGATCTGCCCCTGCCCTGACTGCAGCATAGGTGTTGGCAACCGCCAGTCCAAAATCGTTGTGACAGTGAACATCCACCGGCACTTGGAGATGATCCTTGAGCTCCGATATGAGCTCGTACATCTGGAAGGGTGTTGCAACTCCCACAGTATCTGGGACGTTTATTATATCCACTCCAGCCTCCTCCACTGCCTTGTAAATTGTCTTGAGATACTCTACCTCAGTTCTTGTTGCATCCATTGCAGAAAACATGCACTCAATACCATGAGATTTGATATACTCCACTTCTTTTACAGAATCCTCCACAATCTTTTCTCTGCTCTTCTTAACTGTATGCTCAATCTGAATTTTTGAGGTGGAAATGAAGATGTGAACCATATCAACATCAGCCTTAATTGCTCTATCAACATCCTCTCTCACAACTCTTGCCAAACCACAAACTGTTGCATTTAGCCCGAGGTTTGCAATCTCCTTAACAGCCTCAAACTCTCCCTGAGTTGCGGCAGGAAAGCCAGCCTCTATAACATCAACTCCCAGCTTGTCAAGCTGTCTTGCAATCTGAATCTTGTAGCTTAGGGGGAATGATATTCCGGGAGTCTGCTCCCCATCTCTCAGTGTTGTGTCAAAGATTCTCACATTTCGCATGCTTTCACCTTCACAACACTCTAAATAAAAAGTTAATTATTGCTGTATATGAGTTGGAAAGGCTCCACAATGGTGAATAAAATCACAGATAAATTATCTCCTCTGAGAAATCTTCGTTATTTTCAAGATGTCTGGTCAGGATCAGAACTCCAAGAAACTCTCCCTTGGACGATCTGATAGCACAGTAGTGTTTCTCGTATTTTCTTCCTTCATAAGACACCGTCCTTCTGAAAACGTCTCTTTTTCCATTTCTCAGCTCACTGAATATCTGGTCCACAAATTTTGCAGTCACACTCGAATGTATATCCCTGACGTTTTTCCCAACGACATCTCCATTGTTGATAACCTCGCCGTTTCCATACAGAAACGTTATCACACCGGATCTATCTATAAAGGCGACAGAATCATTGGAATAGAGGATTTTCCCCGGAACAAATACATTCTTTATCATCTCTGCCAGTGGATTTGATGAATCAACTGAAAGTATTGCCTCGTTGAGGTAATAGAGGTATTTTTTTCCGTATCTTCCTCTTGATCTCACCTCTTTTCTTTCAAGAATACCCTCATGGTATAGCTTTTCAAGAAATGATGATATGGTTGTGTAGGGTACACTAATCCCCTCTCTTTCGAGATATCTTTTGATTTCTCTTGCACTCATCTTTTTTCCGTTTTTAAGAGCTGATATGGCTTTAAGTTCTTTTTCGGTCAGTGACCATGACACATATCTCAGGTATGATGGGGGTTATATAAATTTTTTCCGAATTTTCCGTCAGTACCTTCTCAAATTTACTAAAATATCGGAATTTTTTTAAAGCCACATGTCAACTATTGACCGGAGGTGAAAATCCTGAAAGCGAACCGGTTTGATGGAAGTGTGGAGTTTTTGACGAGAGGGGGTGAAACATGAACGTAACAAGAAGGGATTTTGTTAAGCTATGTGCCTTTGGAGCGATTTCCACAGGGATTGCAAGCAGATACTTCCGGGTTGCATCTTCAAAGAGCTCTGGAAGTGATGAGATAAAGCTGGTCAGATCGACGTGCTCTCCAAACTGTACAGGGGCATGCGCATACCATGCGATGGTCTACAAGGGAAGAATCACGTCACTAATCCAAGCAGCAGATTATCCGGAACCAGAGTACAATCCCAGGGGGTGTCTGAAAGGACAGTCAATGGTAAACCTGATATATGGGCCCGACAGACTGAAGAAGCCCCTTATAAGAGTTGGAGAGAGGGGAGAGGGGAAATTCAAGGCTGTAAGCTGGGATGAAGCTCTGGACTATGCAGCAGATAAATTGGCAGAGATAATGAAAAAGTATGGGCCTGAGAGCATAGCACTTTCCATCCAAGTTCCGGGGACAGGCTATGTGCATAAGGGGGCAGCAATAAGGCTCGCAAGCATGTTCGGGTGGAGCGTTCTTCATGGGTACACGATGAATGGAGATCTTCCGGCTTTCTGGTCTCAGACCTTTGGCGTTCAGACTGAGGAGTTTGAGTCTCTTGAATGGATTAATTCGAAATACATCGCCATTTTTGGTTCGAATCTCCTTGTCACAAGGCTGCCAGATGCAAAATTCCTGAGCATAGCTAAGGAAAAGGGAGCCAAGGTAATAATGGTTGACATGAACTTTACTCCAACTGCTGCCAAGGCTGATGAATGGATTCAAATAAACCCATCAACAGATGCTGCTCTTGCTCTTGGCATTGTCAACGTCATCATAGAGCAGAAGCTGTATGATGAGGATTTTATAAAAACGTACACCGATATGCCACTGCTTGTGAGACTTGACAATAACAAAAGATTGAGAGCTTATGAGGTTAAAGATCTTAAAGATGAGGCTGAAAGACTAAAAAAGGAGATTCCTGAATACAGGGATCTGTTTGTGGTCTATGACATCAACAAAGGTGGATTCAAGATAGTTAACCCTGAATCCCTTGAAAGAGATTTTGAACCTGCACTCGAGGGAGAATTCGAAGTTGAACTGATTGATGGAAAAAGAGTAAAGGTAAAACCAGTTTTCCAGCTTGTAAAGGAGCTTGTGACAGAAGACTACACACCAGAGAAGGTTGCTGAAATAATAACTCCTCCTGAAAGAGATAAAACAGAGTACACTCACATGATAAGGAGAATAGCCTGGGAAATGGCAACAACCAAACCACTTCACATAGTATACGGGGCGAGCAACTACCAGTGGTTCCATGGAGATCTCAAGGGGAGAGCCCTTTCACTGATTGTTGCTTTGACAGGAAACATAGGAAAGCCCGGAGCCGGAATATCCACCTACGCAGGACAGTTCAAGATAAGATGGCCTCTGGGTATGTGGTGGCTGTTCAAGGGGAGAAAGCCCAACTGGGTAACTTACCTGCTGTGGATGAACAGAGAATACAGGCAGAGTGAGGAATTCAAAAAATACAATCGAGAAACACCGTATCCAGAGAATGATGTTAAGGCCTTTGTCTTTGGGTGGAACAATCCATTTGATCAGCATAACATGGCAAACAGGCTGAAGGAGATGGCAAAGTCAGGTGAACTCGAATTCATACTTGCAATTGATTTTCAGGCCACTACATCAACAAAATGGGCTGATGTGGTTCTTCCGGGAGTTGCTTGGTATGAGAAGTGGGAGCTGACTGCAACAATTCTTCATCCATACGTTCAGATGCAACAACCTGCAATTGAACCTCTTTTCGAATGCATGCAGGAGATCTGGATATTCAAGGAACTGGCGAAAAAACTGGTTGAAAGATGGAATGATGAGGAGCTTAAAGCTCAGATTGCAGATTTCTATCCGGATTCAGCACTCTTTATAAGGGAAGAGGAAGCAAGAAAGAACGGTTCTTGGAGCTTGAAGCTTGCAAGAGAGATTGCTGACGAAGCCTCTTTAAAGGCAACCGAACTCATGCTTGGAAAGCATGATCTGACAAAGGAGATAACTCTTGACAGACTCCTCAAAGAGGGTGCTGTGAGGCTGAACATAAACGCACCCAAGAACAGGCAAATACCTTTCTGGGAGCAGATTCACGAGAAAAAGCCATTTCCACCACCTTCGTTCCCCGCTTCACTGGCAAAAACAGCCAGATTTGTTAAATCTGGTAGAATAGAGTTCTACAAGGAAGAAGATGTATTCATAGACTTTGGAGAGACCCTTCCAGTTCATAAGGAGCCGTTTATCGACACAGAATATAGGGTAAATCCGGAGGCCAAGAACAAATACAGGTACGCGTTCATAACCAGAAATGCCCTGTACAGAGTACACTCCACTCACAGCAACAACATAACAATGCTTGAACTTCAGGATTTCAGACCGAGAGTATGGATGAATCCAAAAACAGCTCAGGAAAAGGGGATAAAACCGGGAGATCTCGTAGAAGTCTACAATGATAGAGGAAAAGTCAAGGGATATGCTGTTCTGGATCCAGGAATACATCCCAGCGTCATAATCTTCGAGCAGGGATGGTGGAGCAGGTATCTGAGGGGTGACTCCTACAACACACTCACCTATCCATGGGTCAAGGCTGTACATCTTGCCTACTTTGTTCCGGGCATATGGGAGCCAACCACAGTCTGGAATGAATGTGCATGCGATGTTAGGAAGGTGTGAGGTGATTGCAGATGGTCAGATATGGAATGATTATTGATCTCAACCGATGCATTGGATGCAGAAGCTGTGCGGTTGTCTGCAAGATCGTTAATTCCCAGCCTCCAGGCACTTGGTGGCAGAGGGTTGAGACTGTCGGGTCCAATGAGCATATGGTTCCTGTAGGTGAGTATCCAAACCTCTCAGAGGTATTTCTGCCCATACCATGCATGCACTGTGAAAATGCACCCTGTGTAGACGTGTGTCCTGTTGGAGCAACGTGGCAGAGGGAGGATGGACTTGTGCTTGTGGATTTTGAGAGATGCATAGGATGCAGATACTGCATCACAGCCTGCCCATATGGTGTGAGACAGTTCAACTGGCAGGATCCAGATGAGAACTTCAAACAGGGGTTTGAAAGATCTGGGTTTGAAGAAAACTGGTTTGCGGAGGGTGATTACAAATACGGGTATCCTAAGGATCACAGAACTGATGATGGAAGGCTTGTCTACACAAAAACGAGACCAAGGGGAGTGGTAGAAAAGTGCACATTCTGTGTGCAGTTTGTTGATCAAGGAATTGCGCCGGCATGTGTCAGGGGCTGTCCTGGAAATGCAAGAATTTTCGGAGATCTTGATGATCCCGGCAGTGAGATATCAAAAACTCTCAAAGATAGAGCTGCGTTCAGACTCCTTGAAGAGCTTGGAACTGAACCCAAGGTATTTTACATCCCTCCTGCCAGAAAGGAGGGCAGAGGAGGTGTGAGATATGGGGAGAAAATATGATCTCGCAATGGGGATTCTTGCGGTACTTGCACTCATTGGTGTAGCAGCGTTCATATATCAATTTCAGAAAGGTCTGATACTGACAAACATGAGAAATCCGTTTTCATGGGGGATCTACATAGCAATGTGGGCTTTCTACGTTGGTACAGCTGCTGGTGGGCTTGTTGTCTCTTCGGCAATCAACATCTTCGGGGTAAAGCAGCTAAAACCAATAGCTCCTGTAGCCTCACTTTCAGCCTTCATATTTGCTGTTGCGGCAATGATCATGATTCTCCCGGACATAGGAAGACCTGAAAGGGTATTCTACATGTTCATTTACCCAAATCCAAAGTCACTTCTTCCATGGGACTTCCTGGTACTCTCGGTATATGCAGTGCTTTCAGCAGTGTATACATATGTCCAGCTTCAACCCAAAATAGCTGAAAGGGGTATCTCATTGCCATTCGGGAAGACGATAATGAAAAAGGGAGACCTAACGCCTGCAGAGCTCGAAAATCTCAGAGTAAAGTCAGAACGCAGGGCAAAAGCTCTTGCACCAATTGCACTGCCATTTGCCATACTCATCCACACGGTCACTGCGTGGGTTCTTGCAACCCAGCTATCAAGGCCATGGTGGTATGGTGGTTTGCTCGCTCCAACTTTCATTGCTGCTGCACTGACTGCAGGGCCTGCTGTGGTTATACTTGCATCACTGGTTGTGTATGGGCTCAGAGAAGATTTAAAGCCAACATACAGGCTTCTTGCGAAGGTATCGGCGTTTTCTGCAGTTGCTCTGCTCTTCATGTACTATAATGACTTCTTCATAAGACAGTGGTGGGATGCGGGTAGAGAGTATGATGCCCTGATGCTTGTGCTCAGGGACTATCTGCATATCCATGCAGTTGAGGCTGTGTTCCTCATAGCAGGAATTGTTATACTTGCCAAAAAGTACGACACAGTCTCAGGACTGGTTGCAGGGAGCATTGCTGTAAATGTGGGAATACTGGCTCACAGGTATTTGCTGATTCCCCCAGCCTACAACCTGATACCTCTCAGAGTTCCTGTGGTGATGGCCGGTGAATCATTTGAATGGCAGTACCCCATTGCTGTTGGAGAGGTGAGAGGGACTCTTCTCAATCCGGAACCCGTCTTTGTTAGCTACTGGAACTACATCCCTTCAGCTGTTGAAATGGCAATAACCGTCGGAGTGTTTGCTCTGATATCCTTTGTTTTTCTGGCACTTATGAAGGCACTGCCAGTGAGGGAGTGAGATGGAAAAAAGGTTCAGATTTTTTTCCCTCATTTTTTCATATCCCTCAGAAAAAATCCTTGAAGAGCTTGAATCCCTTTCCCGAGAGATACCGGAGTATTCAAAGATTGTTGAAATGCTGAAAACCCACACTCTCGAAGAGCTGCAAACAGAGTATACAAGGCTGTTTATAACCGACCATCCAACTCTTACTTGCCCGCCCTATGAGTCATACTACAGAGAGGGATCCGTGTATGGTAATGCGAGTGTTGAGGTGAGAGAGATTTATGAAAGCCACGGACTGGAGTACAACTTTGAAGGTGAGCCACCGGATCATATAAGCGTTGAACTTGAATTTATTGCCCTCACAGGAGACAGAGAATTTTTAAACAGAATGAAAGAATGGGTGTTTTATTTCGCAGATAAGGTTAAAGAAAGCTCTGAAATTTATGGGCTTTCTGCAGAGGAACTGAAAAGGTTAATAGAGGATACTTTAAGCTTTTGTGAACATTCTGAATAGTTCTAAGGATTCTCAGGATACTTCTTTAACAAACCTGCTCATGCCTATTCTCAGCACATCTGTCACAAGGGCATCCTGAATGAACTCTTCCCTGTAGTCTGGGCCGTGAATTATGGCAAATCCAAGGGAATCCTCAGCATTAAGTCCACCATGCCCTCCTCTGTAGTCTGAAATCTGGAATTCATATCCTTCTTTTGCTGTAACAATAAAATCTCCACTTCTCATGCTTTTAATGAGACCTGTCACTCTTTCAACGGCTTTTGGATAGTTATCTCCAAATTCGTATTCCTGGATTCTGCAGACTGCGTCCTTATCACACAAAACAACCTCATGATTTTCTTTCCAGAAAATGAACTCGACTGCACTGTTATCTATTAAAAAATCATTAACTCTCTGTCTTATACCAGTATCGAGAACATATATATGTGCCATTCTCGGACCGCTGGGTGCGACAACGACCTGAGCTTTTCTGCCAACCCTTGTTTCATATTCATGAGGGTCTATTCTCGTGAATGCATTTATTTCCTGCTCCTCCATTTCAGCTGAGAGACTGACATGGTACTGCTTTCCATCTCCAAGTCTGCTCTGGCCATGATCTGTTGTGATGTTGATATAAAGTTCATGGTCTTTTAGAGCTTTCAGAATTTTTCCGATCTCTTCATCTGCATCTCTCATAGCATCCTCGAATGAATCATAGATGTATGGTTTACCATGTTCACCTTCGACAGTTTCAGGACCGTAAATATGACTTGCGGCATCTGTCTCCATGAACCAGAAAATTCCAAAGTTGTATCCTGCTCTAACTGCTTTCACAACATTTCCTGCAACAATTTCATGCTGAAGTATGTGAAATGGAAATATTTTAAGAATAAATTTTTTTAAAATGCTTGATTTTTTGATAGACTGATGCGCGGAGAATTTTCTCAGTAAAAAGAGCTTTTTAGGAACTGGAATATTCCTATCAGCTCCCGGAAAAATGAAACTCATTTTAAGGTCAGCTCCTTTCCTTATTAGGTCTGCACTGAAAGTTCTGAATCCCAGTCTTTTTGCTCTGTGAAACCAGGTCTCAGAAGTTAAATGCCTGTCGTTAAGGTTTGTTTTAGCATCAATCCAGTTATCAGGCATTGTTAGCTCGAAATCATACCCTATGTACTCGTTCATTTCTCTGTCAAACCATGCCTGACCGACTATTCCATGCTCTGAAGGGAATGAGGATGTTGCAATTGATGCATGTCCTGTGACGGTTGCTGATGGAAAGGAGGAAATACAGTTTTCAACATTCACAGCTTCCTTTGAAAGCTCCTCAATTACAGGAAGCTTTCCTTTTTTCATCAATCTGTCAAAGGTATCTTTTCTCACTCCATCAATAACTGCAGTAAGCATCACTTTCATTTATATCATCCCTGATATTGCTGATAGAAGCATCATGTAAATTGGTAGAAAAAGAAACGATGGGAGCATATCTCCCGGCTTCAGCTCTGCGATTTTCATCAGGTTCAGCCCTATTGCAGCAATCATCACACCACCAAGTGATGTGATCTCGGCAACTGCATTTACGGTTGCATGAGCCTTGACTGCCGATGCACCGAAGTAAAAAAACGACTGATATAGCAGAACAGGGAGAGCAGAGAACAGAACACCTATGCCAAGAGTAGAGGAGAGCACGATCGATGCGATTCCATCGAGAATTGATTTTGTCAGAAGAACTGATACATCTCCTGTCAGAGCTTCCTGAACAGGACCAATCACTGCCATTGATCCCACACAGAACAAAAGTGTTCCGCTCACAAAACCCTCTGCAAACCTCGATCCCTGAAATCTCCTCTCAATCCTCACACCAAATCTCTCAAGCCTTCTCTCAATTCCGATTGCATGCCCTGTAATGGAACCTGTCAGAAGTGACAGGGTTATCAGAGCAAAGTTTGAGGTTTCGAATGCCATGTCAAGGCCTATGACAAACACAACCAGACCCATAACTTTCATCATGTAATTCTTCAGACTCTCATTCATTCTTCTTCCTGCAAAATATCCCAAGAGGCTCATCATGACTATGGACAGGGCATTCATTACCGTTCCATGCATTGGAAGGCTGTTAGATGGGCGCTATAAAAGCTTTAACAGTTTCGCAAATCTCTGAGCATCATCAAACATGTGGACATTGTTGAACATTACATAGCACCTTTCAAATTTCTCAACCTCCCTGACCAGCCATTCAAGCTCCTCATCACTGTACCTGTGCCTGTAGTTGAATCCGTGGAGCCTGAAATACTTCAGATCTCCATGAAGGCTTCTGCCAGCAAACGGATCAACAACATGTATTAAATCAAGCTTCTGGCAGATTTCCCTAATCCCATCGTCATTCCAGCCTCTTGGCTCCCAGCAGAAAGTGAAATCCCTCTCAATTGAGCTGAAGAACTCTCTCATGTTTCTCTTGTTCTCCTCTGTCTCGGCAAACGATTTTGGTGTCTGAAAAACAACGATCCCGGAGCGGAGAATTTCTGCAATTTCTCTGGTTTTCTCCCAGGCATCAAAAACAGCCTTTACCGGCTTGAAAAATCCTCCATCATCTATATCAAGTCTTGCCTTTCTGTAGGTGGGGGAGGATGGAGGGTGAGTTATCACCTGAAAAGCCTTTACAGTGAATTCAAAATCATCTCCAGCAAGCATTCTCCACCTTTCAGCTGTTTCGGGATCAGGTGGTCTGTAAAATGTTTTCTGGACTTCCACAACTCTGAAGGTTTTCAAGTATTTCTGCATTGCAACGGGAAAACCGCAGCACCCAACCCTGATCATCATTAATTCTTTGGTAATTTTCCGATAAAACGGTTTTGGAGAACAGACCGGCTGATTCCTGAAGCTGGTCATCTGGCTTTCACTGAAGTGCTTTGGGCTCATCAAAATGTTTAAAAATTGAGAGAAAATAGCCAGTTAAAAGCCGGGGTTGCCGAGTGGTAAGGCGGTGGCCTGCTAAGCCACTGGGCTCTGCCCGCGTGGGTTCGAATCCCACCCCCGGCGTTTGTTATTCAATGTTGATTATTAGATCTTCAAACTTTTTAATGATAAGTTGATATTATATAAAAAATAAGGTACATATTTATAAATTATCAATGTTTCTCTGGATCATTTAGGAGTCTCTAAATTTAAAAAAATTAATATACTAATATACTCTTCTAAAATAAGTGTGAATGTCTTTTGATTTTAGATGTTGATAAAAATTCAGGGTGGCTAAAAATGGGTTGTGATCATGAGGTCAGAAAACGGGACTGGTTTCGGATGAGTAATGGGGTTGTTAAGTCACATCCAATATGTAAAAAATGCGGGGCAGTTAAAAACCTATCCTCTGACAAAGGGAGAAAGATAAGTCATTTTATCATTATACTGTCAAAACTAAGAACAAAGTTGATAGATAGAGGATATAAAATTTCAGATGCGCAAATAAGGCTTATTGTTAGAGATTTGCTTGAGATTGATGGGTTTGATGATGTATGGTCGATAACTTACTCTCAGCAAAGAGATTATTTCATAAGAGTAGTTCAAAAACATCTAAGAATCCCCAGATGGGTGATTGAAAGACACTTTCCATAGACATGTAACAAAAAGTAAAACTTAAAAATATTTGAACTCAAAAATCTAAAAATCATTAAGCTAAATAATAACCGGATTCTTTGTTCTGGCCAGCAGAAACTGAGCGTGAAGCGATGAGGAGGGCTGGCCGGAGTCAGCTGGCACTATGGATGTTCTCCTCTGACTGCTGCAGAGGATTTTTGATGACAGCAAAACAGTGACGCTCCAATCCGCCGGTTAAGGTATCCCCAGACAGTTAGGACAATACCGTATTGCAGATGGGAGGAGTGCCATCAACCTGCGGAATTATCGGTCAGTAAAGTATTTTCTCCTGAAAAATGCTAGGAGTATGACCAATCCCACCACCTCAAACACGAACGTGTGGGAAAAGGAAGGCGTATATTCGGATGCTATCATTCCAACGTATTCTTCCAGTCCTCCATAATCCTCCTTCGGAAAGCTGCCCAGAAGGGGCCAGAAGAGTGTTTCAGGCTCAAGCCACATCTCATCCTGAATCAGGTGGATTAAGGATGCAAGTGGAACAATCAGGAAATTTCTGTATCTGAAAGCGATTAGCAGGAGAATCATGCTGAATAAAAGCGTGTGACCGATAATCCTGCCGTTGCTGAGAGGTAAGATTATCATTCCCAGCGGTTTGTCGATTATGTCAGGAAGCAAGGCCGCAATGACAGCAAGCCGGTAATCAAATCTGAATCCAAGCTTTTCCTCTGCAAACCAGAAGATTCCGAGGGTTATGCCGGTGTGGCCGAATACCAGCATACAAATCAGATTTTCATGTTTGATTTATATACCTGTTTTTTGTGGGGTGCCTTTTTATGGATAATGGCGTTGTTGCCGTAATTCCGGCATATAATGAAGAAGTTGCAATCGGTAGTGTTGTGTTAAGGGCTAGAAGATACGTTGACATGGTTATTGTCGTGGATGATGGCTCTACGGATAAAACTGCTGAGATTGCTGAACTGGCTGGAGCGGAAGTTATAAGACTTGAAAAAAACTGTGGGAAAGCTTACGCTCTGATGGAAGGGTTTAGAAGGGCGAAAGAGCTGAATTGCGAGGTTGTCGTTACACTTGACGGAGATGGACAGCACAATCCGGATGAAATACCTCTGGTGGTTGAACCTGTGAAAAAGGGTGAAGCTGAGCTTGTAATAGGTTCGAGATTTCTTGAAAACAATGGAGAGATTCCGAAATACAGAATGCTCGGTCAGAAGGTTCTTAACATTGTCACGAACCTTGGCTCGGAAATTAGAGTTACAGATTCCCAGTCGGGTTTCAGGGCTTTGAGCAGAAGAGCGCTTGAGAGCATGAATCTCAGGTCAGATGGTTACAGCATTGAATCAGAGATGATTGTCTACCTATCATCCAAAGGCTTCGCAATAAAGGAGGTGCCCATTTCCGGAATATATGATGTGCCGAACAGGCATAAGAAGAATCCCTTCGCTCACGGGCTGAGTGTTCTTCATGATCTGATTGGCCTAGTTGGATACAAAAGGCCCCTGCTTCTCTTCGGCTCTGCCGGATTTGTTCTCACCGTATTAGGGCTTGCGTTTGGTTTCTGGGCGTTCTCGATATATTATCAGACGAACAAGCTTCCGTATGGCCCATCAATCGGAAGTGCGGTGTTCCTGATTCTGGGCTTGCTTATGTTCACTTCCGGGCTGATTTTGAATTCGCTTGTGCAGATAATGAAGAAGCGTGAGTAAGATGTGTTTGCATTTATCTGAATATAAATCTCCAAAAATATGTAGGGACCTCGCTTTGTTATTAATTTATATAATGAGTTTGAATCGAGGCTGGAACAATGACTTTGGACTTTATGCCCCAATACATTTATGTAACTGTCAAACTATCTGAACTGCCTAATACACAATTTATTGAAGAAAAAGATTTTGAGACACCTATTGGAGAAGCCCTTAAAAATATACTGTGGTATCATGACAACGGAAGGCATAAGGAAAGAGACTACGAGATAGCAAGATTAAACTTGCTGGTAAAACATCTGGAAGAAATCAAACAGCATGATGAAAATATGTTAAATAGTTTTCGCAGTAAGATAAATAGAGACGACGCCAATTATTATGGATTTAGGTTTGAAGTTGCTACAGCAGCGTCTCTAATCAGGAAAAAGGTTAATTTCGAAAAAACTGAAACACCTGATTTTAAAATAATATATGGTAACCATGAAATATTCATTGAATGCACAAGTAGACATCTTGATAAGCCAAAATCTCGAGACTATAAAATAAAATCTGCTATTTTGGAGAAGTCAGAAAAAAGCTACTGCCTACCTAACACCACTCTATTCATTGACATAACCAACATCTACCATCATAGCTGGCTAAAGGGTCAGCTTATTCAGAGTGGACAATTACGTGAGTACGTTATTAGTCTCTTAGAGTCAATAAAATTTGGAAGTGTCGTTTTGTTCGTTTTCATTTTAAACAAAGATCTAAACAGATTAGAATTGAATTATCTTAGGATAGACGGCTACCAAACAGACTTAGCACTAAAGAAGTTCCTTGACTATTACTATCCCCTTGGAAATCACATAGTTTATGATTTTGTAATCCCAAAGCGTGGTTGACTTGTGAAACTCGATTGTCTAAAACTGTCAAATCAATCTGATGATAACAATTTAGGTGATTTTGATGAATAGACTGAAAGCCTATTCAACTGGTTTTGCTGCACTGGTTTTAGCAGTAGCTGGACTGATAGTCTGGAAATTCGGCTTCTGGATGCTTGCAAGGCTGATTCTGAGTCTGGGATTTCTGGGATTGACATTAATGCTCGTGTTTTTCCTTGCTCTGACGGTTTATGCTGAAAGCTGGAAATACGCTCTGTATCTGCTCATTCCAGCAGTTTTGAGTGGATATGCAACATACCTGAGCATAACCTGGCAGAGGCCTGAGATTATCGGCGGGATTATAGCTCTGTTCGTTTTTGGATTAATTGGTTTTGTGTGGTACATAACCGAGCCAGAGCTGGGATTGATCGACAGATTCAGGAGTGCTGAAAGCCTTGAAAGGGAAGGAAACTACAGAGCAGCAGCAAGGAAATACGAAAAGAAGGGGAATTATAAAAAAGCCAGAGAAATGTATGAAAAGCTCGAATGGCTTGAGAGTTCTGCATGGGCTTATGAAAAGGCTGGAGAATATGAGAGAGCTGCTGAGCTTTACGAGATACTTGCCAAAAAGCAAGAGGATACGTATTACTGGAAGGAAGCTCATGAACTCTGGAAGAAGACTGGAAACATGGGGAAGGCTGCGGAATGTCTGGAGAAATATGCAAGGGAGGAACCCTGGTTCTGGGAGGATGTTGCGAAGATGTATGAGGAACTTGGCAATCGGGATAGGGCAAGAGATGCCTGGTTAAAAGCTCTGGAGTATTACAGGGAAGAGGCTAAGGAGGAAGGAGTGTTCTGGGAAGATGTTTGGAAATATCTACGCAAAGCTGGGAGAGGAAGATAAAGCCAGAGAAGCTTACAGAAAATTCCTGGAATACTGCCTGAAAGAGGCAGAAGAGGATAGAATGTGGTGGAAGCACGTGGCTGAGGCTTACGAGATGCTGGGAGAGAAGAAGAAGGCTGAAGAGGCTTGAAAGAGGTATGGGAATTATAGAATGAAAATCATGTGAGATTCTCAAATTTCTGAGTCCTCCTCTCTTGGACAAGTTCCTACAAAATTTTATAAAGCTGGTAGCAAACAATATTAATGGTGATTATCGATGGTTCTGGAAGTTAAAAAAATTGATAACCAGGGAAGAATCGTTTTACCTAAGGGATGGAGGGAAAGGTGGGGCAGTGAGGTAATCCTGATTGAGTTCGAGGACAGAATAGAAATACTGCCAAAGAGAAAACCCAAACTTTCACAGTTCTTCGATATAATAGAGGCTGAAGTCAAAGAGGACGTCGAAAAAGAGCTTCTCGAGGAGATGCCTGAATGAGATTCATAGACGCCAATATATTCCTCTACGCTGCATTAAAGCCCAAAGGAAGGATCAGTGGCAGGATACTTGAACGAAAAGAGAGATCAAAGCGAATTCTGCTCAGGGTCGAGAATGGAGAAGAGGTCGCAACCACGGCAGCTCACCTGAGCGAGGTGGCGAACATTCTCGAAGCAAAGGTAAATCTCGCAACAGCCCTGAAGTTTGTCGAAAATTTGCTGCTTGCCGAGAACATCAGGATTCTGCCGGTTTCGCAGGAGGATTATCTAAGAGCTTTGCTAATTGCTAAGGAAAAGAACGTTAGCGTGAATGACGCTCTCGCTTATTTAAAGATGAGAGAAATTAATGCTAAAGAGATATACACTTTCGACAACCACTTCAAAAATCTGAATATAAAAATCGTGCAGGAGTGAATTCCCCGGAGAGTTTAAGAAAGTCAACCGCTATGAAGATGGCCTTCATCTATGAAGCTAACATTTACACAAGTACTCTGCAAACAGAGAACAAGCTTTACAGCTCTTCGTTAAAAGTTTGAAGGGTAAATATGAGGATAAGGTGGAGAAAATCATTTTGTTTGGCTCAGTTGCGAGAGGGGAAGACAAAGAGGATTCAGACGTGGACGTTTTGATAATAACCAACTACGATTCGTTTAAAATGCAAAAGCTTGTCTCTGAGATTGCTGTAAATATTCTGCTCAAAACGGGAGTATACGTCTCAGCCAAGGTCTTGACCCTGGATGAATTGAATTTCTTAAGGAAGATAAACTCCTCATTTTACATGAGCGTAATGGAAGAGGGATCACAGCTGGATGAAGTTGTTTTTTAACAGAGAAGGCAGATTCCAGGCTCAATTCGGCAAAGATACTTTTTGAAAATGGAGTTTACGATATTGGCGGTAAAGGAACAATACACCTGCTTTTAAAAGCATGTAAAGAGAATATATTATGTAAAGGTGAAAATTCAAAGAATTAAAAATAATTATTGAAATTAATTCTTGTGGTCAAAATATCTCAACCAGTCAAGACAAAAATCATAAATATGTCCCATTCTATTAAGACATTTTGATGAAAGATGTTATTGAAGAAATCATAGTCGAGTTTCACAAGCTTGGCCTGCCAGAAATAAAGCCGAGAGAGCTTGAAGTTCCTGTTAACATTAACAAGGCCGTAACGATAACTGGGCTCAGGAGGGTGGGAAAAACTTACTTCCTTTACCAGACGATACAGGAACTCTTGAAGGCAGGCTTAAAGCTGGAAAATATCTTCTATATGAACTTTGAGGATAATCGTCTGGAAGGGATAACATCCGAGAATCTATCAAAGATAGTCGAACTTTACAGGAAACACAATCCGGACTCAAAAACAATGTATCTGTTCTTTGATGAAATACAGAACGTTTCTGGCTGGGAGAAATTTGTTAGAAGGCTGCTTGAACGCAGAGAAGTCAGGATCTTTATAACCGGCTCATCATCAAAGCTTCTGAGCAGAGAAATAGCCACATCTCTGAGGGGAAGGAGTCTGAGCTTCAAGCTCTTTCCACTCTCATTCAGAGAGTTTTTGAGATTTAAGGGCTTTGAGACTGAAGAGCCATTTATTGAAGACGAGAGAGGGCTGATAACAAGGTATCTCGAAGAATACATGCAGTTCGGAGGTTTTCCAGAGATAGTGAATTACGACGTGCACTTAAAGATCAGGACTCTTCAGGAATATCTGGAAATGGTGATTTACAAAGACCTGGTGGAGAGATATGGAATAGAGAGAATTTCGGTTATGAAGGGGCTTATCAGGCTCATAGTGAAGAACTTCTCAAGAAGGGTTTCTATAAGGAAACTGTACAACTCTCTGTCATCTGGAATGACATTAAGCAGGAATACTGTTTATGAATACTTCTCCTATCTGGAGGATGTGGGCTTTGTCATACCCATAAGAAAGTTCAGTTTCAGCGAGAGAGAATCGATGAATAGTGTTGCCAAGCTTTATCTGGTTGATAACGGCTTTCCGACCATTTACGGGGTGAAGGATGAGGGATACAGGATGGAAAACCTCGTTGCCGTTGAGCTTATGAGGAGGAAGCATTACTTCAACCCGCTTCTGGGAGTTTACTACTGGCAGGACAGGCAGCAGAGGGAGGTTGACTTCGTTATTAAAGAGGGTTTCGAAGTTAAAGGGCTGATTCAGGTTTGTCATGACGTCGACGATCTGAACACGAAAGAAAGAGAAGTGAAAGCTTTACTGAAGGCATCGGAGGAGCTGGGATGTAACAGTTTGCAGATTATAACGAGGGATTACGAAGGTATCGAGGAAGTAAGGAGGAAAAAGATAAGGTTTGTGCCTCTATGGAAGTGGCTACTTGGAGTCTCTTAAGAAATTGGATGAAGCATCTTAAGGTGAAGAGAACGATATCCATCACCCTGCTTCCCACCCAGCCCAGAGCTTCATTACGCTCACCTATCACCGTTTTAGGATTGAGATTGAGAAAAAGGTAGAGAAATGATAGCAATAATCCTCGGCACCCGTCCAGAAATAATCAAAATGAGTCCCGTAATAAGAGAATGTGTAAAGAGGGGATTAGATTACTTCATCTTACATACGGGTCAGCATTACTCCTACGAGATGGACAGGGTGTTCTTCGAAGAGCTGGAATTGCCTCAGCCCAAGTACAATCTGGATGTCGGTTCCGGAATGCATGCGGAGCAGACTGGCAGAATCATGGCAGGAGCTGAGAAGGTTTTGATGGAAGAGAGACCTGATGCTGTTCTGGTGCAGGGCGATACTAATACGGTTTTGGCTGGGGCCTTGGCTGCTGAAATATTGAAAGTAGACTGACTGTGATAAACATGCTATCCAGTAAAGCGAGTGTGATCATCGTCACCTACAATCACAGGAAGTATATGGAAGAATGTTTAAGCTCAGTTCTTGCGAATGATCCGTTAGAAGTGATCGTCGTGGATAATATGTCAATCGATGGGACTGTTGAATTAATAGAAAAAGAGTTTCCGCAGGTTAAGTTGATTAAAAATCCGAGAAATTTAGGCTACGGAGGAGGGAACAACTTAGGAGTCAGGCATGCCAGGGGAGAATACGTAGTCATTCTGAATCCGGACACGAAGGTTGAGAAAAACTGGCTTGAAGAACTCTTGAAACCGCTGAAAAAAGAAGAAAAGCTGATCACAACACCGAAGATTCTGACCTACGACGGCTCCAGAATAAACACCTGCGGAAACATAGAGCACTTCACAGGGCTGACCTTCACCAGAGGTTTAAACGAGCATCCCGATAAATTCGGGGAATTCAGGTACATCAGCGGCTTTTCCGGAGCCTGCTTCGCCATGCGGAGGAGCGAGTATCTCGAGCTCGAAGGCTTCGACGAAAACTTTCTGACGTACATGGAGGATGCCGAATTTTCCTGGAGGGCACACGCCAGAGGGTTCAGGATACTGTACGTTCCGACATCCATAGTTTACCACGATTACGAGCTTAAAGTTCCACCCAAGAAAATATACCACTTAGAAAAGGGGAGGTACATAATTCTGAGGAAATACTTAACCTGGAAGGAGCTTTTAATGATGTCTCCCTCGTTGACGATGACCGAGATGCTAACATGGGGATATTCAGTTTTAAGAGGTGTTGAAGGAATTAAGTTCAAAATTAAAGGCTTAAGGGATGGAATTTCGCTGAAAGTTGAAAAAGTGGAATGCGATAGAAAAAAACTACTAAAAAGCTTGGATTGGGAGACTCCGGAGGATCAGTTGAGCTATAGTGTTGTTGATAGAGTTATAAAAAAGATTGCAAATTTTATTTACTGGATGAATTATAAGACGGTGGTGGAATGAAAATTGCCTTAGTCTGTTCTCACGGAGGACATTTGACTGAGATGCTCTACCTGATGGATGCTTTTGAAAAGCACGAGGTGTTTTTCATAACCTACGACAACTTTAGAACTCGCCAGTTGAAATACAGGAAATATCTTCTGGACAATATTGGAACAAATCCTGTAAAAATGTTGAAGGCATTTCTTAAAATCGGAAAAATCTTGGCTAAAGAAAAACCAAAGGTTGTAATAAGCACTGGTTCTGAGATTGCCATTCCTGCGTTCATCATTGCTAAATTTTTGGGTATTAAGACGATTTTCATTGAAAGCTGGTGCAGAATAAAAACGAAGTCTGGAACTGGCAGAATTGTTTACCATCTCTCAGATTTGTTCTTAGTTCAGTGGCCTCAACTTTTGAAGCTTTACGGAAAAAAGGCAAAGTATGTTGGAGCTGTGATATGATATTTGTAACTGTTGGGACACATTATCAGGGATTTGAAAGATTGATAAAGAAGATGGATGAAATAGCGGGCAAAATAGACGATGAAGTAATAATGCAGATTGGATACACAGATTATGAGCCAAAAAATGCCAAATGGCTTAGGTTTTTAGAAAGAGAGGAAGACATCTTGGAACTCTATAAAAAAGCTGATGTTATTGTAGCTCATGCAGGAGCTGGCACATTATTAACGGCTCTGTCCTTTGGTAAGCCAGTAGTTGTAGTTCCAAGATTGAAAAAGTTCGGAGAGCATATTGACGACCAGCAACTAGAGTTAGCTGAAGCTTTGGAAAGTATGGGTAAGGCAATAGCTGTCTATGATATCGAAAAATTAGAAGATGCAATCAAAAAAGCGAAATCGTTAAAATACAAGCCAGTAAAGCGAGAAAGAAGATTGACTAATTTTTTAAAGGAATATTTGCGAGGGATTGAAAGATGAGAATAGCAATGTTGATTTCTACACCATTTCCGCCAGAAGAGGGAATTGGGAATCACGTTTATAATGTATCTAAAAAACTCATTGAAAGGGGTTATGAAGTTACGGTTATGACTCGTGGCTCATTGAAAACTACTCAGATCCACACCTTAGATGGTATTAGAGTAATCAAAGTTCCATATATTCCGATATACCCATTCCACGTTAACATTCATGGGTTCTTTGTTAACAGATTGTTTAAGTCCTTAGAGAACGAATTTGATATAGTTCATATCCATACTCCACTTACACCTGTGATTAAGACAGATCTTCCAATCTTAGTAACATTCCATAGCCCGATGATAATTGGTACAAAATATATGGAATTGATCGATTTAAAATCATGGGCGGCAAAAATCATGGCTCATTTGGTTAGTTATACTTTAGAGCTAAAGTTGATTAAAAGAGCTAATATAATGACAGCTGTCTCAAATCATGTTGCATATGAACTGGAAAGGTATTATAATGTTAGCCACGATATGATTAGAGTTATTGGAAATGGTGTCGATGAAAAAAAGTTTGTTCCTAGTAAACATAGAAATGAAAATTACATTTTGTACGTTGGGAGACTTAGCCATGGTAAGGGTTTACTTGACCTTATAGAGTGTGCGAGAAATGTATGTAAACATTACAAGGATGTTTCTTTTTATTTGGTTGGGAAAGGTGACTTGGAAAACATGTTAAAAGAAAAAGTAAAAAGTTATGGACTGCAAGGCAGAATCTTTTTTCTAGGCCACATTAAGCATGAGAAATTAATTCAGCTTTATCAGAATGCCATTTTATTGGTTATTCCTTCTTACTACGAAAGTGGTCCACTTGTATTATTAGAAGCGATGTCGTGCGGAATACCAGTAGTTTCAACACCCGTTGGCATTGCACCAGAAATTATAAAGAATAATGAAAACGGCATTTTAATCCCTCATAAAAAAATGGCTGAAGCAATATCTGTACTTATCGAGGATGGTAAACTAAGAAGAAAATTAGGAAATAATGCAAGAAAAACAATTGAAAGGAAGTATACTTGGAACTCTGTTACCGATAGAGTGGAAGAATGTTATAAGTCATGTACGTGATAAAATGAAAGTCTGTTTTATTTGTTTTGATTTCAAAAAGTCAAACATCAGAAGACAACCGTGGAAGTACGTATACGAGTTGAGTGAAGGTATTGTAGAGAAGGGCTTCGAGCTAACTCTGATTTCAAATGGACAGGGACAAAATGCCAATGTACTTGATGGCATTAAAATTCGCTATGTGAGACAGCTAAGGTCAATTTTTGGAGAATCTAAAGAAGTCTTGCAAGTGCTTACGGAGGAAAATCCCGATGTTGTAGTAATGCTTCTCGGTATGACAAGTTTTCTAAGATTTGGCTTTAAGATTGATAAACCAGTTATAGGTATTCTCACAAGTCCAATATACTCAATGGGAGAGATATTGAGATGTCTTGGATTGCGAGAGATTATTAGACATTTTCATCACGTATCAGTCCATCTTTTAGGTGCAGCAATTCCCAAGTTTATAATAAGAAAATGGGCTAATCGTTTTGAATACATTGTAGTTTTAAGTGAAGAGAATAAGAGGAGACTTGAGAAGATTAACATCAGCTCAAAAATTTTGCTTCTTCCTCCAGGGGTTGATGAACTCTACTTAAAGCCACCTGATAAAGAAGATATTGAAAGAATTAGGAAAGAGATAAATCCTGAAGGCACACCCATAATAATGTATTTTACATCTCCATTAACACTAAGAGGAACAGACACACTTGTTAAAGCCTTTGCAAAGGTTAGAAAAAAGATACCATCCAAATTAGTCTTTTTATCTAGGCTTGAACATAAAGAACTTACTAGGGAAGAGCAAGTGCTGAAGAAAGTTGCGAGAAAAGAGGGAATGTCTGATTCTATAGTTTTTATTTCCAAACTTTTAAAACCAGAAGAAGTCAAATTGTACGTTTGTGTGGCAGATATTGTATGCCTTCCATTTAAGATTGTAATTTCTGATGTCCCTATTAGTTTACTTGAAGCAATGGCTCTTGGAAAGCCTGTAGTTTCAACAAATGTTAATGGCATTCCTGATCTGTTAAAGGGGATTATTGTTGAGCCTAATAATCCTGATGAATTGGCAAAAGCTATTATTAAGTTACTCAAAGACAAAGAACTGGCAAATAAAGTTGGAGAAGAAGCTAGATTGTATATAGAGTCCTACCCAAGATGGAGAGATGTCCAAGAAAAATTCGTGAGTATCATTGAGGAGGTATTAAATAAGTGAAGCCAATGCTGATATGTATTATAGGTCCTGATGGAACTGGAAAAACAACACAAGCGAAAATGCTTGTTAAAAAATTAAATGAAGCTGGAATTAAGTGTAAATACAGGTGGCTGAGGTTTTATCACTTATTCTGCTTACCATTGCTTGCCATTGCTCGTTTGATGGGTTTAAGTGAAGTAGAAACTTTAGATACTGGAAGAAAAATAGGCTATCATTATTTCTACAAATCAAAGACAATTTCATCGTTATATTCAATATTGTTATTCATAGACACTTTATTTTTTACTATAATTAAGGCCTATGTTCCTCTAAAAATATTTAAAAAAACTATAGTTTGTGACCGTTTTGTGTATGATACACTAGTTGATCTAATGGTCTCTACGAGGAATTACAATATTTACAGCTCAATTATTGGGAGACTTTTTTTAAGTTTAATACCAAAGAATAGTAAGATAATTATGCTAATTGCTGATGAAAAAATCCTGAGAAAAAGGAGGGATGACGTTATGCATGATAAAACTCTAAATTTAAGAATAAAACTTTATAAAAAGTTGTCTGAAGAGTTTGGTATTTTGATGATTAATACAAATAATTTATCAATTAATAAAGTTCAAGAACGTTTGATACAAGCCATAAAGATATAGGGTCAAATATGAGCCTTAGTGAGTTTCACAAAAAGATAGCAAAGGAGGACAAATATCGACTATATGTCAAAATGCCGATATTAACGTTTTCTTCATGGCTATTTCAGGGCATTCTGTATATGGATACTACTGAGAAAGTTTTTAAGATTTTGTTAGACATCTTATTTTTCATACCTATTTACTTTATCTTTAGAGGTTATGGTTCACTTAGTCTATTTATAGCGATAATATTCACTCATACCATTAACTGGATTTTCAATGGTCAGATTTTTGTTTTGTTGAAGAATCTTAGACTAACAAAAACTGAGCCGGAGCGTTTTATCCAATACTTGAATGATCTACAGAAAAGAATAAAAAAAGAAAATAGCATACTTGCAGCAGCAGCTTTTGGAAGTTTATCTAGAGGACAGTTAAAAGAAACTTCTGATTTAGACATTAGAATTATTAGGAAAAAAGGGGTGATTAATGGGTTTAGAGCTTGTTTATTTGTCCTTTCAGAGCGAACTAGGGCTCTTTTTAATAAATTCCCCCTTGATATTTATGTTTTAGATGATGTAACTACCATAAAAAGACATATAGATAAAGTAGAAATTAAAAAACTAATAATGCTCTATGATCCATATAAAATTTTAGAAGGGGTGTTTAAATGAACATTGTAATAGCATATAATTATGACCCATCTAATTTAAGGTGCGGCGGTGGAATTACTTATGTCCATAATTTATTAAAGAGTTTGCTTAGTAGGGGGCTCAATATTACCCTATTTGGTGTAAAATTATCAAAAAATCAGACATTTACCCATCCTAATTTGGAGTTTATTTCCATACTAGAGGGGACGGATAACTGGTGGAAATTTTTAATAAAACTTTACAGTACATTAAGATCAGATAGATTTCCAGATTATTATGTAATACACACACATCATCCTTTGGTTATGTATCCTTTTGTTCGCTTTTTACCGGATAACCCAAAAGTATGCACTTTTCACGGTGTAACTTTAGATTGGGTCAGAGTTAATTATCCCCATTTTTACTCGCTAGTTAAACACTTTTATAGCCGTATTGAAGAGAGGATGATAAATAACGTAGATATAATCACAACCGCAGGGAATTATCCAAAACAGGGATTGGAAAAACGATATCCGAATTTAAATTTAGATAAAAAACTTATCACACTTCCTAGTGGAGTTGATTTAAGTAAATTTAAGCCTATAGACAAATCCAAGCTAAGGAAAAAATACGGAATAGATAAATTCGACAATATAATTTTGTTTGCTGGGAGACTATCTGAACAAAAAAATCTACCACTATTGCTAAAAAGTTTTTCATTAGTCGAGAGCAAGTTAGAAAACTCCCTTTTAGTGATTGTTGGAAGAGGAGAGAAAGAGACAGAAATAAAAAGACTCTCTTCGGAATTGAATACCAGAAACATCCTCTTTATTGGAGAAGTTCGGGACTATCAAGTACCAGAATTATTAAATTGTGCTGATGTAGTTGCTCTCACATCATGGTACGAGGCTAGCCCAACAATTGTAAAAGAAGCTCTTGCATGTGGCGTTCCTGTTGTCACTACTAATGTCGGAGATGTACATGAGATTATTACTAACCCCCTTTTAGGAACAATTGTAGACCGCTATGATGAAAAACTATTCGCAGAAGCACTAATTAAAACTATTGAGACGGTTAAAGCTAAACCAGAGGAAGTAAGAGAAAGATGTAGAGAAGTAGCTTTAGAACGGTTTAGTTTTGAGGTTATAGCAGAAAAGTTTATTGAAATTTATAAACAAGCAATGAAAAAGAGGTGTCAAAAATGAAACAATTCACTCCAACCATCATTTCATTTCTATTAATCGCTTTGTTAGGCTTTTACATTGCAAATTTTAGGGAAGGAAATTATCTTCCAGTTTGGATTTTCTGGTTTTGCACGATAACAATCTTCTCTTTAATTGTTTATCAAATTTCAAAAATAAAAATTAAAAATCAATATTCAGACTATCATATCCATATACTTTTGCAGATTTTGATGACTGCTTTTTTAATGCGGATGTTATTCATATCAACTGGCAATGCTTTAGCAGGATATGACGCATACAATGAATTTGTGACACTATCGAAAGTTAATAACATGGGATATTGGAATCCTAACGAAATTGGTGGCTATGGCGCGGCATATCCAATACTCTACATGTTTGGCATTATTTGGTCACAAATCATCGATGTCAATATGTTCACGACAGCAAAGTGGATGCCAATATCCTTTTTCTTTGTTGCTCCTCTTTTTATTTATTTGATTGGCAACTTAAAGTATTCGAAGAGAGCAGCATTACTAGCTTCTTTTGGTTTCGCTTTTCTATACATTTCTCTATTTTTCCATACTACTCTCCAAAGAGAGACTGTTGCTTTCCCAATATTTTTACTTACAATATATTTGTATTACAGAGGTACGATTCAAAAAGAAAATGGGATTAGTTACATCTCCTTGGCAATCTTAACAGCAATTGTATGTGTACTTTCACACCACTTAACGTCTTTTCTCTTACTAATATTCTTCATAACGTATACAATAATTGACAAATTTGCACCATCAGAAGAATTGACTCTAAAAAAAGAGCATACATCTATAGTATTTACAGTTCTTTTATTCGCGTTAACGTTTGGCTATTGGGTTTATTTAAAGTATACACCCATAGAATTTCTTACTTTAGTAATCAAAGAATCTACTATTACAATGCCAGAAGGTGGAGCAATAATTCCTACTACGTTGAGATACAAGATTTTATATTATGGAGAGATCATATTTGCAATTTTGTTTGCATTACTTTCGACATGGGCTTTAGTGTTAAGAAATAAAGAAAGAGTCAGTTCTGATATAGCATTATTCATATATAGTGGTATAACTGGTTTGATTATGGTACTAACTCTCCAAGGAAGAATACTACCCCATGAGGGGATGGGGCTGGGAAGCAGATTCCAATCTTTTGTGTACATTGGCATCTTTATTTTGTCAGGATATACAGTATCTGAATTTTTAAGAAAATACAACAGGCAATTAAAAAGGTTAATACTTATAATTTTTGTAGCGTACGCTCTTTTAAGCATCTACCGGATACCGCCTTACCTATATTCAGAAAAAAATGAGTTTGTTCATGGGGAAGCACGCCCGTTAATTACTGAAGAAGAAGTTAGCGCAGTTACATGGGTGAGAGCAGGAAATGCTGTTGCAGATATTTCTTTAAGAGGAGCTTTTCAGCTCAATGAATTACCAGAAAGTAAGTATACAACAGAATATAGCGACATCGTTTATCTCATTCACTCTCATATAGTACCTTTTTCCACAAATAAATATATAACAAATAGTTCTTTAAGAATCTATGACAATGGGTTGGTTGAGATCTACTACTGCAACCTCCTGTAATTTCCTAACAAAAATCTAACAAAGAATTTTAAAGAGTCAACAATTCCATGCTTTTTAAGTATCTGAAAAACCCTCAACGGGAGCATGATTATACCATAATATGCTATTTGGAAAAAGAGTTGGTAGAATTTAGAATATTTTATATAAAATTTAAATCTTTTCTTAGCACCCAACATCCCAATATTTTTTATTAATTCAGAGTATACATCAGGATTCTTTATCACTTTCTCTCTTGACCTACTCACCTTATGCCAAATTTTTGAGTAAGGTACGTACACAACCTTAAAACCCCCAATTTTGCGTACTCTTGTACAGAATTCTAGGTCTTCAGCCCCCAAAAAAAAATCCGAGTCCAACAAACCAACTTTTTGTAATACAGATGTTTTTATCAGCATTGCACATCCGGAGACTGCATCAAATTCCATTATTTTATCATATTGTCCAAAGTCTATTTCATTGTACCCAATTTCAGTAGTATACCCAGTCCACCAATTAATTTTCGTGCCAATGACCCAAAAAACATTATTTTTTTGTTTATAGCTATAATAATATATCTTCGGACCGAGAACCCCAATCTTCTCATCATCTCCTCCAATTTTAATCAGCTCACTCAAAAATTCAGGATCAACAACAGTATCATTGTTCAAAAGTAAAACATAGTCTGGATTTAATACCTTTAGAGCATACCTCATTCCTATATTATTCCCCTCTGAGAACCCGTAATTCTTCTCATTCAAAATAAGCCTTAATTTTCTATTTGATGGCAACTTCGAAAAATACTTCTCTTTTCTGAAATATCCTCCTTTCTCAGCCTGCTCTCGTGTGTATTCAAGAACATAAATTGGCTTATTATTTGGATCGTATTCAAAAAACTTGGATTCTACTTTGATTTTACCTTCGCAGTATTCTTTTATTTTCTCTATTGAATTATCTTCAGAGTTATTATCAACTACAATAACTTCGTAATTTGGGTAGGTTATTTGATAAAGTGATTCTAAACATTCTATTGTATCTTCCCAGCCGTTCCAATTCAAGATTATTATAGAAACTCTAGGAAACACTAAATCACACCTCCAAGGATTATTTAAAAGCTAAAAATTTAAAAGCATTGCTCCCTGTTAGTTCATTGAGGGGGCGGTTTCATGAGTAATTTTCAAAAACTCTTAATCATTGGTTTCGATGGAGCAACTTGGGACGTTTTATTGCCCTTAATAGAGGAGAAAAAACTTCCAACGTTGGAGAAATTAGTTAAAAATGGAAGTTATGGAGTTTTAGAATCAACTATCCCACCAGTAACCGGCGGCGCTTGGCTCTCTTTAGCAACAGGGAAATCCCCGGGAAAAACTGGAGTAATAGATTTCTTGAGCAAAAAGGATGAGATACACAAACTAAATCCTACAACTTCCGCTGATTTTGAAGGGCGTTCTTTTTGGGACTACTTAAGCAAAGTAAACAAAAAAGTTGGAATTTTCAACTATCCTATGCTGTTCCCCCCATACAAAATAAACGGTTTCATGATTTCTGGATTAGGGTCTTCTCCAGATGATGATGTTTCATATCCATTATATTTAAAAAAAGAGCTAGAACAAATTGCAGGAAAATATGAAATCAGTATTGGTTATCATAATAAAAGATATGAGAACATAGATTTGTTTATCCAAGACCTAAATAGATTCTTAGATAAGTTTGAAAAGTGGATTTACTATCTAATCAAAAGCAAAGAGTGGGTCATTCTATTTTTAGTATTTTCAATAACTGACTGGCTTCAACATATAATGTGGAGGCATATTGATGAGATCCACCCAATGTACGATCCAAAAATTTCACCTAAATATACGGAGGAATTTATCAAATTCTGGCAAAGAATAGATGATATTCTTGGAAACATCTTGAATATGCTCCCAAAAGACACCATCGTCTTTCTCGTTTCAGACCATGGGTTTGGACCCAACGACCAGACGTTTAACCTTGCGAAGTGGTTGGTTTCGAAGGGATACATGGTCAGAAGAAGAGACATAAAGAAGACCATCAAAAAATACGCATACAAAATCGCCACAATCGTAGCAAAAACGCCAATGAGGAAATTATTTTCTACCGAAACAAGAAAAAGCGTTGGAGATGTATTGAAAACAAGCATAGTGGACGAAATTGACATTGAGAAGAGTAAAGCCTACTGTTTAGGACATACAATTCCCTTTGGGGCTATTTACATAAATGCAAACAGTGAAAAAGAGAGAGACGAAATTAAAGCCAGATTGATACATGACCTGAAAAATTTAAGCAGAGATGTTGGAAAAGAAGTCAGAGTCCAGAGATATGAACCCAAAAAACTCTACTTTGGAGAGAAAGTTGATCTCTTACCTGACATAATTTTCACAATAAATAACTGGAGATGCGTTATAATTGAAGATACCTTTGATAGGCCGCTATTTGAAGAAAAGCCATTTTCAACAAGACACACAGGTGCCCATAGGCTAAATGGAATCTTCCTCGCTTATGGTCCAGGACTCAAGAAGGGACAGAGGATTGATGTAAAAATTTATGACATTGCTCCTACAATTCTGCATATTTTTGGTTTGCCAATTCCAAATGATATAGATGGAAGAGTCTTAATAGAAATCTTCGAAGAGGACTCAGAGTTTGCAAAAAGAGAACCAAGATATGTTGATCCAAGTCATTACGAGAAAAAACAGGAAGATAAAAAACTCAAAAAAGCTATTCAAAACCTAAAAATAAAAGGCAAAATCTAAACAAACTTCCTTAAAATCTTCTTCATCTTTCCCAGATCTACTCCTAACCTCTTCTCTATTGCCAAAAGTAACTCAACATCCTCTCTATCAACACTCCTGCTCAAAAGAACTAAAAACCCGTAAACGATGAGGAAAACGAGCAAAACCGGAATCGCATACCATATATTTGGCACTTTTAAGTGCAAACTCTGAATCAATCCAAGTAAAAAGAAGCTAATAATCAAAGGCTTCACGTAATTCCAGCTAAAGGGATGAATTCCTACTCTCTGATAGAGCCATATCGACCTGAACACATTGGCAACAAAATAGGAGACGGCCGTAGCGACTCCAGCACCAACCATTCCGTACTTCGGTATTAAAAGAATGTTCAGCACGACATTTGAGATTACTGCAAACGTATCTCCAATCATGTTGAGCTTTGGCTGACCGATGACTACTAAGCTCAACCCGTTCAGCCCCAAGAAAGTGTGAAACATAAAGCCCAGTGCTAAGATTTGAAGCACCGGAGCTGACGAAACATATTTTTCTCCAAAAAAGAACTTCACAGTAGCTTCTGGAAAGAGAAACATCACGCTGAAGATCGGAAGCGTTAGCAGAAAAATCCACTTTGTGAGAATTTGATAAACCCTCCCCATTTCTCTGACCTTCCCCTGTGCATATAGTGAGGTAGCTATCGGAGAATATACGACTGCCGCCGAACCCAAGAAAACTGGTATAAGTCTCGCTAATGGGCTGGCAGCGTTGTAAATTCCAACAACTTCGGAAGACTTAAAATAACCGAGCATCAAGGTATCGGCCCACGTCATGACGAAATCCAAAATACCTACAAACAGCAAAGGAAGGGAAAAAAGTATAAGCTCTCTCCCGAGCCTTAAATTCAGCAAAATCTTAAACTCAAAAAGCTTAATCTTCCAGATATCAAAAGTTAATGCTAAAAGAGTAAGAATCTGGGCAGTAACGTAAGCAAAAAACACGTACGTAAACGAGAAGCTCAAAACTGCCCCAAGCACAACAAGAACCAGAAACACAGTTGGGTAAACTATGTTCTGAAAGTACACCTGCTCCCTAACCCTACCAAAACCCCTCGAGATCGACGTAATTACGGCGATTAAAGCCCAGAAAGGTAGTGCGAAGACGATAATCCTGAGGGCGTAAACCAGTCTTTCATCTTTGAAAATCTGCGAGATGCTTTCTGCTTCCAAAAAAAGAATTATGGCCCAGATCAGGCTGTTCAGTAAAGCAATAGTCAAAGCGGTTGAAATCAAATTCCTGACTCTCGAAGGTTCCCTCTCCCTGTAGTAAGCCACCTCCCTTGGCAGAGAGTTTTGAAATCCCAGCGTTGCCACAACCAGGGCAATGCTCAGCACAGTCAACGCTAAATTGAAAACTCCGTACTCGCCAACTGAGAAATATCTGGCTATCAATGCTCTGCTCAGAAATCCGAAGAACATTGAAATGATTGTTCCTGCAAATACAATTCCTGTTCCTCTTGCTATCCTCTGGAGAGCATGATTGACCTCGCTCATGTCATTCACCGGCGTTAACTTTTGTTGGATAGCAGTTTTTTATTTTTTAGCATCTTACTCTGCACAATTGAACTAAAACTCCGAAGATCCCCATAAATGCCAGGGCAAATGACAAAGATCTCTTGTCTGACTGAGAATTCTTTTAAACATCCTTTTTAAAAAGATTGCTCAATCTTTTCAGTTTTACCCCCGGCAACTTCCCAAACCGTCAGGGGGTCAAATCCAAAGTTCGTAATGACCCAAAAAATACCCGTTAATAGCAGCACAGCCTGAGTTGAAAAAGGGGTGCAGATGATTGTCTTTTAGAGCATGCACACAAGTCCGGATCTCTCGCTGGAAGGAGTGGTAATCCCGAAGATTAAAGGTAATTTGGTATAGCGAACGGGAAGATAAAAGAGACCAGACCTCAGTTCTCACCACCAGATGCAATTGTAGGCAGTTAGGAGACAGTACGAAGCTAGGTTATAACCGATCGTAAGCTCTTTCTCTTTTGTCGATTTTGAAAACGGCTATAATTCTGTTCTCCCAGTCGATGTAAATAACGATTCTGTACAATCTTCCAACCCGGACTCTATGAAATTCCGTCCCCTCAAGTTTCTTCATATCAAGAGAAAGGGGATTTTCTCTTAAAGTTCTTAAGACTGATAAAATCCTATCTCTGTCATTCTTGGGAAGTTTATCCAGAAATTTCTTAGCTTTTGGACTCAACTTGACTTTGAAGCTCTCTTTCGATCTCTTCAAGGTCGATCATCTCCAGTTTCCCTTCCCTGTATGCTTTCAGGTCTTCTTCAAGTTCCCTCAACTCATCTTCGCTCAATTCGTCAAAAAACTCCTCTTCGATCCTCCTGAGCCTTTTATCCATCTCATCGAGCTTGTTCTCTATTCTCTTCAAAATTTCAATTACCTCACTCATCACTTTACAAATTATTTTAGCAGAATAAAAACCTAACTCAACCATTGTAGAATTGCTCGGTTAGTGCAACCACGATCCGTGATAGAGGTGCTCCGCTGTGAACTTCGAAGACTGTTTAGGAAAGGATTGATAAGTTGAAGCTGGTAATCAGAGTTAGAGAAATCAGAGGAAACTATCCCATATACAGGGGAGATGAGAAGATCGTAATAGAAGGACGCGAAATAAACCTTAAAGAAACAGATAGAATATGCATACATGCTTTGGCATTCCTGCTGCACTACGCTGTTGTTCTAAGGGAAGGAGTCGATCCCGTTAAGCTTGGACTGGCTAAGGAAGGAGATAAGGCATACATTCAATGCTTAGATCTTGGAAAGCCATATACCAATGGTGAACGGTTATCTTTGAAGTGTCAAGAGAAGGGAAACAAACCATTCCTTTCCTTCATACACCTTCCTTACAGCTGCACGGACTCCAATAGGAATCAGCCATACCACCAGTACTTCTTTATCAGCTACCCCATACAGATCAGCTTTGTATTTAAACACGCCAATCCCAAACTTTTGGAATGAGAGCGGCCACAGCATCCTGTAGCCCTGACTGAATACAAGAGCATCTTCCAGCAAATGCGCTGCAAAGCCCCAGCATGGACAAATCCAGAAAATTTAAAACAGATCAATTAAATTCCAAGGATTTTGTGCAGTTTCCTGTTAACCTCCTCCCTAATAGTCTTTCCGGCCTCCCCAACTTCGCCGATGATTAAACTTTTTGAAATTGTGGCAATTTTATCAAGTTTTATTACGGAATCGACTTTTAATCCCGTCAACGGAAATTCTGGATGGTTTTTAGCCACTACCACGTCCGATTCTGCTGGTTTATCTGCAATTTTTGACGAAATAAAAGCTACAAGTACATCCTTATCTCCTTCGTATAAAACCAGTGCGGGTCTGAGTTTTGATGCAGAGAGATCGGTAAACGGAAATGGAACGAGAACTATTTTACCCTTCATCTGTATCTAACCTTTACGTCTTCTATCGAATAAATATCCGGTTCATCTTTGAGAAAGTCCTTCAAACTAACTTCTGACAGCATCATCATGGCAGTAATTTCTTTTTCCTCAATTAATTCATCGAGTTTTCGGGATATTTCAGTTAAAAGCCTCTTTATATCGGCTATTTCAGCTTCTATGCCCATAATATTGGTACATCCATTTACTTTAAATATTTTTACTTAGCAATACTCCCGTGAACACTTTAGTTTTCAGTAGAACAAGAGATCCTTGAAGGTTCATTCTTTCTATAAAACGAGATCTCTCTTGGCAAAGAACTTGGAAATCCCATCATCGCTATCATAAGTGCTACACTCAGAATCGCCAAAGCCAAGCTGAAAACACCATATCCTGTTCTGGAGAGAAACCTTACTACAACTGCCACGCTCAAGAACGCTAAAAGAGCATCGAGATAATTGTTCCAGCAAAACTATTCAGTTCCACTTGCTACTCTCCTAGAGGTTTTGACAGCATGCAACATTTAATGAGCATTGCAGCCTGAACCATAACCTATTTATGCAACCAAACAAATAGCCAATTGGTGGTAAAATTGGCAAAAGTCAGAATAGATAAATTTGGCAGAATCTTAATTCCAAAGGAGATCAGGAGTAGTTTAGGGATCAAGGAAGATACAGAACTTGAGATGGAGGTAAAAGATGAAAAAATTTTGATAAGGCTTGTGGATCGCAATCTTGAAGAGAGGGTTGAAGAATTGATAAGCTATCTCAAAAACAGCGCTCCAAAACCTTTTGTTAGTGGTGTGGAGGCTGGAGAAAAGTGGTATTCAACAGAGTTCAGCATGAGAAAGATAGGATCGAAGGAGTAGTTGATGTCGGCTTAATAGTGATCTCACACTTTGAAAATCCAGCAAAAAATCACGCTCTCGAATTTTTAAAGGATGTATTACTCTGGAGAAGAAGATGTCTGATTCCCGTAACGGCTTTCCTCGGGGCATACCACATACTCACTAACTATCTCAGGGTCGAGAGGGTTTCCGCTTACGAAGCCTTAAAAAAGACCCTTGAAACGAAATCTCCAGCGTTCCATACTGACATGAATGTTGATCTAGCTGTAGAAGCTCTGACAAATGCAATGGGCTACAGAATAGAATCCTGGGATGGCCATATTGTTGCCATTGCCAAAGCCCATTCTGCTCCTATAATTTATACGGTGGATAAGAAGATGAGGAAAAGAGTAAAGGACCTGCATGTGATTAACCCGATTCCTGAAGACGTTTTCAGGGAGTATAACGAATGGCTGGAGAAAAATATTGGCTAAAAAGTTTCTTGTTTCAGTTTTGGTTTCATTTCTTTCTGCTCACAGGACTTTTGTAAACGAGGTCTCTCCTGGCATCTTTGCCGTTACAACCGCAACACTCAAAATCGTCAAAGCCAGATTGAAAACGCCGTATTCTGCTCTGGAGAAAAACCTCGCTATGATTGCGACACTTAAAAATCCAAATAACATTGAGATGATCGTGCCTGCAAATACTATTCCTGCTCCTCCTGCTATTCTCTGGAGGGCATGATTGACTTCGTTCATGGTATCAACCTTCTACTTCTTCCAGATATTTCCTGAAGCGGTTGAGTCCTTTCACAGTTCCGGTTTGCTGCATTAATAGCTCAACACGCTCAATCATTTCAGAAATCAGGCTTTTAAGCGAATCATCCATTGAGAGCTGGTTCTCAAATTCCTGTATGATTAGATCATATTCCAGCCCTGTTTCAACGAGCGTTATTAAATCTTCAACGTCTCTCACCCTTTCCACTGAAGTCACACTCTTGAACAGAAAAATATCTTCCTCTGAAACCAGATGTATTCTGAAAAACTCATGAGACGCAAACTCTTCTGGAACCTCGGCCCTTGAAATCATGCTTTCAGACAAATACAATTTTCTAAAAACTCTTCTTACGAAAACATCGAGATTGAACTGTTCAGCTGGATGTGCATACTTTGCCATCATCCCTAGATCGTATTCCCATTCCGACTTGTACTGTCTCAAATAGATGGAATATCCCCGAACAGGCTTCTCTAAAAGGTTCTGCAGGAGGGAGAATTGTTCCCTGTCCACCACTACGATATCAACATCCTTTGTTGAGCTTTTGAGTCCTCTCAACGCTAAATTACCCCCGCCAATAAGGAAAACATCAATGGGTTCGATGTTAAGCAGCTCTGCCTTTTTTTCCAGCAGATGGAACTCAGATATCAGCTTTTCTCGAGTCACCCTGCTCATATCTTTTCACCAAAATACATTTCAAAAGTTTCCTCCACTTCCGTCAGGGATGGATAGGGATACTTTCCAGCTTCTCTACCCTCCAGATACTCCAGTAAATCCTCTACACCAACATCATATTTTATACCAAGATTAAAAAGCTTATTTCGATTCAGCCTGTCCCTGTGTGCCAGTAAAAGGACAATCGAATACAGAATCGTTCTTGGGCTGAAATCAATGAGCAGAGCATGCACAACTACATCTTCCAGAGAAAGTTCCGCTTTCTCGGAATAGTAATAGTGGTACTGTCCAGCTCCGATAAGTCCAATTCCAAAATCGCTGAACCTCTCAAGTCCAGTTAAATGAAAGTTTCCTGTCTCCTTTCCCCTATACTCCCCAGTGGACAGGATAAATTCTCCTACTCCACTCCACACTATTGTGGAATCTCTAAAGAACTCTCTCGCTTTGATAGAATTCTGAAGCACATAAAACTCTTTGGCGAACTCATGAAACAACACATATCGCTCTACTAGAAAATATTTTCCGCTTTTTTCCCCGATAATCCCGTAATTGGATAACTTGCCAATTATGTGGTACAGCGTGCTCCTCGAGAGGTTACCCTTTATGCAGAGTTCGTGAGCACTTAAAGGAGTGCTCTTGAGAACAGCAAGAAGAGCGAGATTTTTTCCGCTTAAAATTTTGTCGAGAGGCATGTGACCAAACCTGAATACAAGTTTTCTAAAAAGCTCTGCTGGCTTTGTATCACTTAGCGATACTATTTTGTACTTTTCTTTTTTTGTTCTCACTAGGCCTTTTCTCTCAAGAGATGAAACGAGTGTTGATGTCCGGTAAATGGATAAGCCCAATTCTTTAGCCAGTCCAGTTACATTTTTCTCCTCCCTGAGGTTCAAAAGTACTGTGACTTCCATTCTTGACAGCCTATCCATGTCCAAAAATTAGAAAGCAATTTATATAGCACTTTCGGTTTTTTGGACACTACAGGCGTTTTGAGCTGTTAGCCCCACTTCACTTATGCGGTGGATAAAACCAGTCCCACGGCTTACCACACCTTGGATCATCCGTCTTGCCATTGATTTTCCTTGGAACCACTGTGGGATCGTTCCACGGCCTCCTAACTTCATCCGGATTTTCGTAATCGTAAAGCCTGCTGACAAAGTAAACCAGCATGGCTGGCTCATTACCAACAACCTTAAAGCCATGCCAGTAGTGTCCTGGAATTCTTACAACCTGTATGTTCTCTCCTGTCGAAACGATCTCAGCCAATTCTTGCGTGTTCTCATCATAGGCGCATATCTTTATAGCCCCTTTTATGCAGACGAAGTAATCAACCTGTCCCCTCTCGTGTTTGTGCCAGGCCCTCACAATTCCAGGATATGTGATTGACAAATTCGCCTGAACTATCTCGTCCTGAAAAATATCGCCCCAGTCCTTTCGCATTATTTCGGTAAAAAATCCTCTCTCATCCGCAAACCTTTTTAAGGGCTTAACAACAATACCCGGCAGCACAATCACACCTCCTCGGCACCGACAATCTCTTTAATGACATTCAAAACCATGTCCAAATCTTCCAAAGGATCTCCAGACAGGTGAGATGTCTTGATCTTCCCATCAACATCATGAAAGTGGTCTGGATAGGATTCTACGGATACGTGGTGAGGTGCATTGTCCCATCCAGCTATCCGCCTGTTCTCTTTTATCAGCGTATAGCTGTATTTCCCCAGCGTTTGGTTGTGATATATGTCAAAAATATATCTATTGGGCAAATAAGCCCTAATTTTCGTCCCCAAAAATTCCACTTTCAATACAATATCATAATCCAGCAACTTTCTTGCAACTTCCTTGAGAACCTCAGTCATTTCAGCTCCTCTATCAGCCTTTTCAGTTTTTCTACCTCTTCAACTGCGTTTCTCCACTCTATGCTGTCCTCCCAGATTTCATGATTATCCAAAGGCACACCTTCTTTCTCGATTTTTCTCTCCAGCTCATCCAAGGAGCATTTGTACTTTTTTTCGAATTTGGTGGCAATTGCCCTGTAATATTCAAGCTCGTTGAGGAGTCTCCTCACGATCTCATCGTGAACCTCACGCTTTATTGAAATCATGATACATCCTCTTTTTTAAATCTTAAAAATCTTATTAGGTTTCCCAGCCGTAAAACTTTTTCAGTACCGGTATATTAAATTACTGAAAAGGTTTAGAAAGAAATTCACCAAAACATTCATATCGATTACGGCTTTCTCCATGTTTTTACCTCGTGTCTCATCTTCTCAACATCCTCGAGCGTGATCTTTGATTCCAGCAGTCCACAAAATTCCTTCAGTAAGTCTTCAATATCATCTATCTTAATTTTCAATTTCGTTTTTTCGGGTAAATCGACCTTCTCAAGGGGTCTGAATACTCCGTGTTCGTATACTACTTCTATTGTTTTTGGCACATTAACCACCAAATAATTCTTTCTTCAGCACCTTTAAAGCTTTTCTCAGATCAAAAGGTTTCTCTTTCAAATACTCCATAGCCTTCGAAACGTCAAGCGAGGAATCCCTCGGTCTTTTTGCAATCCAGTTTATCTCATCCATTTTCGAGGGAATTATCAAGTTCTCGTCCAGACCGAAGACTTCCGCAATCTCCTTAGCGAATTCAAACCTTGAAACCCTAGTTGCCCCGGCCAGATGAAAGATCCCTTTAAGCCTTCTCTCTGCACATTCCAGAATCATCTTCGCAAGGTTTGTATTGAGTGTGGGCGTGATGAACTGATCTGTGACAATTCTGACACTCTCTCCTTTCTCAAGCCTGTCAATCAGCCACAGCACGAAATTAACCTTGCCACTCGCAGGTTTCGCTCCGTATATAACACACGTCCTTGCGATGCAGAAGTCCTGACAGTGTTGCTCTCCAGCAAGCTTCGTGTAGCCGTAGTGGTTCACGGGGTTTGTTTCATCCTCTTCCCTGTACATTCCTCTCACTCCATCGAAAACGTAGTCTGTCGAAACGTACACGAGAAAAGCATTCAGTTTTCTTGCAGCCTCCGCCACAGCTCTTGTCCCTTCCGCATTTATCCTGTAAGCAAGATCTTTCTCAACCTCACATCTGTCAACATCTGTTAAGGCCGCAGAATGTATAATTACATCCGGCCTTACCTCACTGATGACTTTCGCAATACCATCAGCATCGGCCAGATCAAATTTAACTGCTTTGCCAAATTCCGGCTTGTGGTTGTGATATCCAGAATAAACATCATATCCTCTCTCAACCGCAAACTCCGCAACCTTACTTCCAAGCAGACCGCTGCCACCTGTAACAAATATCCTCATAGCTACCACCCGGCTCTACCAGCTGAGTTTCCATGGTGTGGCATGCAAAACCTTCTCATCAGCCAGAGGCTTCCACCACCACTCATTTTCAAGATACCATCTCACAGTTTTCTCAATTCCCTCTTTGAAGCTGTGTTCAGGTTTCCAGCCCAGCTCTTCCCTGATTTTTGATGAATCCAGGCTGTATCTTATGTCATGTCCCGGTCTGTCCTCAACGAACTCTATCAGCTCATCACTCTTGCCCATGATCTTGAAAATCTCAGTAACCACCTCCAGGTTTGTCTTCTCTTCCCCGCTTGAAATGTTGTATATCTCCCCCTTCTCTCCTTCCCTCATCACAAGGTCGACAGCCCTGCAGTGATCCAGAACGTATATCCAGTCTCTGACATTCTGGCCTGTTCCATAAATGGGCACCTTCAGATTCATTGACGCCCTGATGATTGTTTTGGGAATGAGTTTTTCAGGAAACTGATAAGGACCGTAGTTGTTCGTGCATCTCGTGATTACTGCATCAATACCATACGTTCTGGCATAGGCCAGAACAAACATGTCCGCTGCGGCTTTGCTTGCCGAGTATGGAGAGGAGGGTTTCAGTCTATCCTCTTCCCTGAAAGAGCCTTTCAGAATGTCCCCGTAAACCTCATCCGTCCCTATCTGAACAAGCCTTGCATCTGGATTGTGCTTCCTCAAAGCCTCGAGTATTGTAAACACCCCAACAACATTGCTCTGCAGGAAAGGGTATGGGCTTGAGATGCTCCTGTCCACATGGCTTTCTGCTGCAAAATTCACAACAGCATCTACATCTTTCACAAGCTCCGAAATCAGCCTATAATCAGATATATCACCCTTAACAAAAGAATACCTGCCGTCATCTTCAATATCCTTCAGATTGCTAAAATTTGAACCGTATTTCAGGGCATCAACATTGATAATCTCAACATCAGAATACTCCTGCAGGATATACCGGACGAAATTGCTCCCTATGAATCCAAGACCACCAGTGACCAGCACCCTCATGGCAATCACAGCACTATGTTTGAGTTATCCCCAACCACAAATCTGTATCCCTTTGGTTTCGAGTTACTCTCCCTGATCCTGACGTTCCTCCCGATGAGGCTCTCAACTATTCTTCCTGCTTGCACAATTTCACTCCCATCCAGTATGACACTATCGTCTATTTCAGTCCCCTCAATCACGCAGTTATCTCCAACAGACGTGTATGGGCCGATATAAGAGTTTACAATTCTGCAGTTCTTACCTATGATGCAGGGTCCCTTAATCACAGAATCCCTAACAACTGTTCCAGCTTCGACGACCACTCTGCCCATAATCTTCGAGTTCTCAACCCTGCCATCCATTCTGGGATGTATTTCCTCCAGAACCAGCCTGTTCGCTTCGAGAATATCCTCTGGCTTACCGGTATCCTTCCACCATCCCTCAACAATCGATGCCTCCACCCTGTATCCGTTGTCGATCAGCCACTGGATCGCATCTGTAATTTCAAGCTCATTACGCCAGGATGGTTTAATATTCTTGCATGCCTCGATTATTACTGGCTTGAAGAAGTAGATCCCGGCCAGAGCGTAATTGGATGGGGGAACTTTTGGCTTCTCCACCAGTCTCTTAACCTTCCCCCATTCATCCAGCTCAGCAACACCGAAACGCTGGGGTTCATCAACCTCTGTGAGAAGTATTAAAGAATCGGGATTTAAGCTCCTGAATTTATCGGCATGCTGGACTATACCATCTCTGAGGATATTATCGCCGAGATACATCACAAAGCTATCGTCCCCAAGAAATTCCTCAGCAACTAGAATTGCATGGGCCAGACCGAGAGGGTCACCCTGATAGATGAATTCGATATCAGCGTCCCACTCAACAGAATTAACGGTCTCAATAACCTGATCCTTGTTGGGGCCAAGAATGATTCCAATCTCTTTTATCCCCGCCTCAATTACATCTTCAATGGCGTAAAACAAAACGGGTTTGTTCGCAACCGGAATAAGCTGTTTCTGCTGGGAATATGTTAAGGGACGCAATCTTGTGCCATGACCACCAGATAATATCAGAGCTTTCATCGTCTCACCTCGATCCATAATTTATATTAGGGTTTATTGGTTCTAAATTTTAAAATAGATTTCTATAAAACTTTCGGTTATTAAGATTAGCTTTGCAGCAACCATCCAACTCCAACCCCAACCAGTCCCATTTTCTGCATTAACAGGTAACTCACCGCTATCGTAACAACAGCGATCCCGCCGTAAATCCCTACAACAGGCTTAATCCTCTTCTTCACCCTCATAACAGATGCATACAGTGCGTTGATTGCAAAGGGGGCACTCCCTAAAACCAGAATGGACAGCACTTCAAAGGAGTTTATCGCATACTCCTCGCCAAATATCCTGAGCAGGTGATTTCCAAATAATAGTATTCCAGCTATTGCAATTCCGAGCAGGATGAATATGAACTTAAAAGCCCTCTTAACATTCCTTCCAAACTCCTCATTATTGTAAGAGCCTTCAGCAAGCAAGGATATTGAGGTAAATCTCGGAACTGCCAGCAGAAGCACCGAAATCTGCCAGGCTATGTAGAAGTAGGCGCTGGCTTTTGCACCCAGCACATTTATAACCATGATCGGAAGAACGAATGTTGGAAGCATTTCGAAGATCCTCGCTAAATAGTTTCCAAAGGAGAAGTGGAGTATGTCGTTCAGAACCTCTCTCCTCACAGCAGGAACTGGTTTGTAGTTTATAATTCTTGATGTGAGAAATATTCCGACGATAAAGGCTAAGAGAGGAGTCAAACCGAAGGAAGCGTAGATTCCAGCAGCTCCGAAAGCAGTTAGGAACGGCACAACTCCGATTCTTGCAACTGTTACGAGAGTCTGAACGAATGAGTATTCCGTCTTTCTGAATCCGGCAAAAATTCCTTCCCTCTGCAATCCCGTCAGAGGCATTAAAGCCGTGTAGATTATAAAAAGCATGAGCAGTATTTTATTCTCTTTTAAAATTGCAAGTGAAGGACTGAAAATCCCGACGCCAGCAACAAAAATAATTGCAAGTGATATCGAGATTATAAACGAAATTGTCATGCAGGTATTTATCAGTTCCGCTTTATTTCTTCTCTCCGGCAGGAATCTAACCAGAGAGACGTCGAAGCCTAAAAGGGAGAGCATACCAATCAAGCCCATCGCCGAGATGATGGCCGACGCTAACCCAACCTCCTCGGCAGGATAAAACCTTGCAGTAATAAGCCAGAAGAAGAAGCCTGAACCGGCTGATGTTACCGAGGATAGCATCAGAAATATCGAATTCTTGTAAAGTGGATCTTTAAGCTTCTGAGCCAACCCCAGCATCACCGCAGAATTTGATGGATGTTTAATAAAAGTGTCGTATCTTATCCAAACATGGCTGAAATGGAACTCTCATCTTTTCAGTATTCCAATTTTTTAGCATTTTCCAAACCTGCTTCAACTCTCTCCTCGACGCTCGTCTTATCCATATCCAAAATCAATTCAGGATTTTCTGGCTCTTTATATCATCTAAAAACGGAAAAACCAAAGTCTTTAATTATGAGTGTTGGAAAGAAGATATTGGAAGAGTCTGAAATGGAAGAGGTTGTAATCAGGGTGAAGATTCCAGACGAATTTGAGCGCCTCAGAGTTAAAATTGAAGAAATAATCTACAGGGAAGTTGAAGGAATTATCAAACGGCTTGAAGACCTTAGAAAAACCAAAGGTTGCCTCAAGACAGATAAAACTTGGGAGGAGCTTGAGGCTGAGATGTATGACGGACTTTACGAAGATTTTTGTCGATAGCAGTGTTTTCATAGAATATCTTAAGGGAAAACCTGAAGCTGTTGAACTGGCTGAGTAATCTTTTCAGCAGACCAGACTTCAAGCTTTTTGTAAACGATGTAGTTTACTCTCCGAAATTGCTTACATCTTCATCAGAACAAAGGCAAGAAAGAGTCATCTCAGTCTTAAAAAGGATAAATCTCTCGTGATTGAATCTTGGCAAGATCTTCCTAAAGTCAATTTTCCGTCTTTTCGAAATGACGAGTTTCTTGAAGTTACTAAAGACTTCATAACTTGCAAACATACTTATTTGTTCTCTCTCTGTTTTTCTTAGCTTTAACTGGTTTGACATCGTAAGACGACTTTGAAAATGGTGTTTTCTTCGAGAGCTTTAAGGAACTCTGCAAGCTTTTTTCTTCAGCAGGATTTTATAATCTTCTTCGATTTTTGGTAACATCTTTGCTGATTATAACCAATCTGCTCCACAATCAAAAATCTGAAAACCTTTAATTTCTCCATGAGCCTACAAAAACCTCACTAACGATAATCAAATTAGCAACAACCTACCAATCCCGACACCTGCCATCCGTATTAACAGATAACTCACAGCCATATCACCATACTTCCGCAAATACAAACGATGGGAATCTACTTTCCGGTCAGAGCTCTCCAGCTTCTTTCAAAATCTGCTCCATAACATCATTACTCAATCTGAACCCCTTCTTCGTAAGATTGTCAACTACCGGCTTGATTTCCTTGTAATAACCTTTTTTCTTCCCCAAAAGAATTAACCCAGCAGTTCCAATCACATTCAACCCAAGATATGAAGCGGTGTTTCTTGCGGTTTTGTCATCAATAATCACCAGTTCGGCATTTAACTCAACTGCCAGAGCTATTGCTTCGGATTCCCCTTTGTGAAGCTTCTCTCGCAGTAAGCTTACTACAACCTGATTCTGCACGTCTTTGACCTCTATCCATTCAGGAAGTTGCTCTCCAAATTCTTCAGCAACACCCCTTGGTATTGCAATCCTTCCAAACAGAAATCTTAGAAGATCTAGCTCTCCTGTATTGGACAGGACAATCAGAGGACTTGTATTTGAGACAACCACCACTACAATCCCTCAATCATCTCTGTATCCTTTTTAAACTCCTCTAAGTCATAATTTATCTGTATGTCTCTTTTTCTTAGCTCATACAGAAATTCTCTGATGCTCAGCCCAGCAATCTCTGCAGCCTTTCCCAGACTTACCTTACCCTCACGATAAAGCTCCATAGCTGTGAGAAGTCTCACCTCCCTATTGAAATTCTTTCTTCCGATGACTTTCACTGCATCGGATGGAAACTCAACCCTCACAAAACCTCCTTCACCCATATCGGACACCTAACTTACAGTGGTCATCGGAAGGCTTTAAAGGTTTTGTCTTTCGGTTTGGTATCAGGATCAACCTGAACGTAGCTTTCGGATCCTGTCCTATCTCATCCAAACATGGCTGAGCTGGAATATAACTCTAGTCTTCCAAGTATCCCAACTCTTTAGCTTTTCTCATAACAGCTTCTGCTTCTTTCTCAACGCTCATTTTATCAGTATCCAAAGTTAGTTCAGGATTTCCTAGCTCTTCATAAACTCATCTAAACCAGCTAATCTCTTAGCATTTAAAAGAAGATTGACAGACTTGGACGAGTTCTTAGATACACTCAGCGAAATAATAAGATAGGGCTTCAGATTGAGGGAAGAAGTTGTTGCTTAAGCCACCTTGAGGAGAGAACGGCAAAGGGAGTTTAAAATCGAAGCAAACCTTTTAATCTCTCGGGTATTATACTGAAATTATGAGATTAAACGTTATAGTATGGAAGGAGGAGGATATGTTTATCGCAAGAGAGGCCTTTACGGGAGTGACTACACAAGGGCAAACCATAGAAGAGGTGCTAAAAAACATAAAGGAAGCAGTCGAACTGTACTTGGGAGAACTTCCTGAAATAAAAGAAGAACTGGAGAAGAGAGAAGTAATCGGTGTTATGAATGTCTAAACTTCCAAGGCTTTCTGGAGATGAGGTAATTAAGATTCTCGTAAAGAAGTTCGGTTTCGAGAATCCGGAAGAAAGGTCGTAACGGTAGTTCCTCTCCATCCAGAGCTAAAGCCGGGAACTCTTCTCGGAATACTGAAACTTGCCGAAATAAGCAAGGATGAATTCTTAAAAGCTCTAAAATAGCCTGTTAGAATTTAATGAAATTTTTCCTAATCTTTAACTGAAAATGAAAAACTTATAAAAAGATTTCTTTTCATCTTTTTATTAATCATTCAAGTATCCCAACACCTATCGGCTTCAGGTCCAGTATTAAATAATATGAAGTCTAAAAATTTTACGATATCTTAGTTAGTGTTAGGTTGCAATAATTAACAGTATTTAACGTTATGAGAACGTTACGTAGCAGTAAGTAACGGGAAAAGGATGATTCCAGTTGAAAGCAGTAACACAGCCCCGGAAAAGACCTTCTGAAGTCACTTGCGCTGAGCTAACAGCCACTTCCACATGGGCACGATTTCAACTTTTCTGCCATCTTTCTCCACTGCATCTTCCTCGTCCCATGTAATCACGGTCCCTTTCCTGATTTTCAGCTCGTCCATCGCCCTCATCACCTTTTTGACATGCCCCCGATCCAGATCGTATGTGACCTCCACAAGCTGCTGGTTATCAATCAGAAAGTCGATTTCTTTGTTATCCTTTGTGACGTAGTAAAATAGATCTTCGTTTTCCCTGTGGTTCCTTCTCAGTTCGAGGAAAACGGTGTTTTCCATCAATCTTCCGACGTTTTCCGAGATGTTGTGGGCAAAAACTTTAGTTATCCCGTTGTCAACTGTGTAAATCTTGGGTTTGCTTTGCTCGATATCCTTTAGGGAGTACGAGAACCTCCTGACGGGAAACAGCATATACACGTCATTGCAGTACTCCAGGTAGTTGTAGAGCGTGTTTCTACTGATATCCACGCCAATGGTTTTCATGTAATTTGAAATCTTGTTAACTGATATCCTCGTTGAAAATGCCGTCACGGCCAGTTTTAAAAACAGCTTCAGAGCTTTGTAATTCCTCACAGCGAACCTCTCGATTATGTCTCTGTACAGCATGATGTTTACGTACTCTCTCAGTATTTCCTCCGCAAACTCATCTTTTACCCATATCTCCGGAAATCCTCCCCACTCCAGATATCTCTTCAGCAGTTTTTTTATCCTAGCTTCCTGAGATTCCGTGTAGTACTTCGAAATCTCAATCTTATGCAGTCTCAGAATCTCTCTGAATGAGAAGGGAAAGATTTCTCTAACAACAGTTCTGCCCCTCAGCTGAGTCGCCAGCTCCTTGCTGAACAGTCTTGAAGAGGAACCAGTTAGGAAGACGCTATGTCCCTCTCTTTCAACCAGCCTTTTGACAGCAAGCTCCCAGTTGTCAATTTCTTGCATTTCATCAAAGAAGAAATGTATTTTACCATCAGGGTAGAACTCCTTCGCAACCTTTATGACCGTTCTGACGGTATCCAGTGTTGGAGGATAAATTCGATCATCGTCAAATGGAAAGAACAGAACGTTTTCCCCTTCATCTCTGAGTTTTTGAAAGTGGTAAAGGAGCAGAGATGTCTTTCCAGCCCTTCTTACACCAACTATCGACAAAGCCTTGCCGGGGACTTCTTTTAACTTCGTTTCCCTATCCATCAACTCAGTCTCCAATTCCATGTACTCTTTCACTATTACCCCAACAGCATCCTTCATACTGTTAAACATACTGTGCAATAATTTATAAAAGTTTCACTTCATGGTTAACACTCTAACGGTAACCCTCGTGAGCACCGGATTTTTCGTTCAGCTACCGATTCCAGTCCAACCAATCCTATTTCCTGCATCAACAAGAATAAAACCTCGCAGTAATAAGCTAGAAGAAGCCCGAACCGGCTGATGTTACAGACGATAACATCAGGAATATCGAATTCTTATAAAGTGGATCTTTAAGCTTCTCAGTAAATCCAAACATGTTTGCAGAATTTGATGGATGTTTAATAAAAGTGTCGAATCTCTTCATTCTTCATTTCCATGTGCATGCCTGCAAATACTATTCCCAACCCTCCCACCATTCTTCCGCAACGCTCTGATAGTTTCGTTCATTTGAGTTATCACGAATAAAGTTAGTTGCGCTGTAAATGATTACAGCTGCACGGAATGGGGGGTCTATACTACTCCGTCTCTTCTGCTTTATCAAACCTGACCCAGAACCTCTTACCTTTACGTTTTTCTTTTGACTCAAGATACACTTCACCAGACAGCATGAAGTTTTTGGCATTTTCCATCATGCTGTTGATCAGCATCGCCTGCTGCTTGCTCCACACTTCATTTGGCATGGACTTAACCCATCCTGCATAGAAACGAACGAACTCCAGCCGCTGAAGGAGATTCTTTTTTTTATCCAATACCATACTCGCTGCCCTCCACATTCAACCTCTCCATAAAGTAATCTAGTCTGTTTTTATTTATGTGATTTTTGAATATCTCCCACAAATAAACAGCATCCTCTATATCTTTATCACTGCCAAGGTAGAGTTTATACGCTATTTGTAGCTCTATTGGTGATATGAACACCTGGCTATCACCCAAAACCACCCTCAGCCGATTGTCAAGAGAATACCTATCCATCTCGTTTTTTACAAATTTTAATTCAATGTTTGGGATTACTGTACCTTTCTTTGCAACTCGCACAGCCAGCCCTTCGATTAGCATTTCGTAAATAGTATTTGGATTTGTTGAGTTCATAAAGTAGAAATCCTTTTTCTCAGCCTTGTCATATAATTCAAAAAATCTGCGGTAGCTGATCGGCTCAATCAAAATGTCTACATCTTCAGTTCCCCTTGACCTGCCGAACAGTATTGCTACATAACCACTCACTATTACATAATGAGCATCAATCAGACCAACAAAATCGAAAACAAACTTATCAAGCTCGGTCATGACTTTGTTGTCCAAATGTATCTCCTTCCCATCGAACTTTAGTTCCATGTGAATTCAATATGCCAGGTAAATTAAATAAAAATTTAGGAGTTTAGTCATATGCAGGACTCAGCCATACACTAGCCACTTCTGAAAGTGACAATCTAGTCCGATGGTACAATTCACACTTGACGTCCAGATCTTTCCATGGAAATTGCTTTTTTTATGAATTTAATTATCTCCAAGTATCCAGTTTTACGCATCCAGACTTTTAGATCCTCTAGCGTCTCTTCAGATATTTTCAGGTATCTCATGACATCCTTTTTTGTAACCTTGCCGTTTTCCTGCATCATTCTCGGTAAAAGCTTCAGAAATCTGAGAAACATTTTCTCCATGTTTGTCATGTTTCCAGAGTATTTCAGGGGGCAATGTTTCATGTGAGCTCTCACCGCCTGTTTGTTCCTGAAATGCCTTTCACAGTATGGACAGGGCTGCATCATCTCACCTCCTTTAAAATTCCAAAAACATCCCTCCGAAAGAATGCAGGAATCTGCCAAGAATCACCCTCCAGATGTCCCTCGGAAAGTGAAACATTTTCAGAAAGAAAGTCCCATATGTCGAAAGTGCCTGTTTTTCTTTTCAAAATTGCGGTTGAGTTTGCCGCTGAAAATGTTTCAGAAGGGTCCGCTGAATGTTCCAGAGAAACATCCATTTCTATGGGCCTTCCACAATATACAGTTTCTGTTTGTACCGACAGCATCCTAAACCTGGACATTACAAAAATTGTTTTCCTCACTCTATTTAATATTTTCTCCGTTTTCGTGTCGTATTTCGTAAAATCCGACACTTTTAACCTGATTAGTACTACTTACTACTCAAATATCGGCAATTTATCCATTTTCGATTAACTCTTTTTTTATTGTATAATACGATAAAATAAAATTAAAACAGGAGTTACTTTCAGATAGCGAGAGTTGGTGTGAGGTCGGGAGAAGGACAACCAAACTGTGGGAAGACTGGAGCTAGCTTTTTCGCCTTCTGTATGTGAGTGCTGAAAGTGTCAGAGCAGATACTGTAACTGCAAAGCCATAACCCGGAATCCGGAATGACAGTTCCGTTTTCTGATTCTGGGCTGTGTTGTTGGTCTCGTTCACACTGGTTGTTACATTTTCAGCCACTTCTGCAGTCTTAACGGGCGTGGCTGTGTGTTCTGGCACTTGAGTCTTTCCGGGAGTTAGCATGGTTTCAGGTGTGACTGGTGGAGTTTCACTGTGTGTGGGGGTTGGAACAGGAGCAGGGGTTTGAGTAGGAGTTGGAGTGGGTGTCTGTATAGGCTTAGGTGTGGGCAACTGAGCCGACGATCCCGATGACGTGCTGCCTGAAGAAGCTGATGAGCTGCTGGTAGAACCTGAGAGCGTGATGACCTTCGTCACACTCCCTGCAGACACGACAAATTTTCTGGTTGGCAGGGAAATGTGTCATACGAGTAGCTGAACCTGCCGCTTTCGTCCGCGGTTATGTACCCGGTAGCGGTGATTTCAAGTCTCACCGAACTCCCGTCAGACCTTCCATGGATGATGACGTCATACGTCCCGGCCGGAACGCTCTGAGAAATCGTTGCTACCCCATTTGATGCATCCCTGCTCAGGGTTATCCAAGCTGGTAGATCCAGAGAGCCTATTATGAGCCTCCTTGCACTCACGTCGAGGTCAATACAGCCGTAAGCAGTCACTGTGAATCTGTTCTTCCCATCGGGAATCTTTATCTTGCTGACGGAGAACACATACTCGCCGTCCTTGACTTCAACAACCTTCTCGAATGTTATGTCCACCCTGACCTCTTCACCGGGCTCTGCGGTTCCGGATACCGTGATAACGTCGCCCCTTACCGGATTTTCTGGTGTGACGCTGAAATCCACTACCGCGGCATCAGCAGTGTTTAGATTTAGAAATAAAATCAGGATGAGGGCAAAAAATATTGGAATGTTTTTTATCATTCCTTCCTCATGCTCCAGTAGGTTACTATCACCACTATTGCCGCCAGAACTATGGCAAGCCATATCCATGGACTCTTCCACAATGATGGCTTTTCTGGTGGAGCTGGCGTTTCTTCAGGTGTGGGAGTTGGGGTCTTTGCTGGAGTGACAGCCGGTGTGTATGTCGGTGTGGGTGTAACTATGGCTGATGTTTTCGCTGGTGTGGGAGTAACAGCAGGAGTGACGGCTTTAACCGCAATCGCAAACACGCTGAATGATCCTGTTTCGGCTCTGTAGTAGTAGCTGTTTTCATCCTCTCCGGTCTTCTCGGTCTTGAGTTCTATCCAGCCGTCGCGATACTTCATGAGGACAACGTTCTCAGGATCGTGGCCACTCTCCTCAACCCAGCTCTTCGGGACCTTGAATTCTATGTAGCCTGAAGGTTCGACTTCCTCGCCAGTATCGTTGTTCCTGAAGGTTATCTCGACGTATCTGTAAACCTTCCCTGCTGGAGGTTCAGGAACTTCAGGTGGTAGAGATTCGAGCTTTGAGATCATTACCTCTAGATTCATGCTGTCCTGCACTGTTATGGTCAGTGAGAGCACACCGATTTCCTCAGCCTTTTCCTGCGGAATTTCGAGGCTGACTTCAACATTTTCCTCGATCGTCACAACTTCCGAGTAAACTACCTCTTCTTCAGGTGTGGGAGTCGGTGTGGGTGTTGGCGTTGGCGGTGGTGGAATTGAGGGTGGTGCAGCACCTCCTCCCCCGCCGGAGGGTGGTGGGGCTGGAGCGACTGTTGTTATTTTCACGGAGGTCCAGTTGAATGCAACAACCCTCTGCGAGGAGTTGCTTGAGTTCCAAGCTGCCACATACAGGTAATAGTTGCCATCTGAGAGGCCTTTCAGCAGGATGCTGAAGCTGTAAGTTGTTCCAGTAGTATTTCTCTTAACGTTGAAGCTCACAGCATTTGAGGGAAAGGCATTGAGCCAGTCCTCAACCGTGGTTGCGTTGACCTTACTCAATCCAGTTCCTGCAACCTTGAACCCCTCTACAATCACAGCCTCTTGGGAAGATGCTCCGGCCTTCACGGTTAGGTTGGTTGTGGATTTGGTTCCATCGCTGGTGAGCTTAAACGTGATTGGCGTGTCTTTCTTTATCAGCACCGCCACATACGTGTACTTAGCGTTGTTGCTACCACCAGCAATTTCGAACGTGCCGCTCAGATACTACGTCTCATCAACAGACGATCTGGTAACTGATGTGCTGACGCTCAGGGTGGATGTGTGCTCGAGAACCTCGAAGGCTGTGACCGAAATCAGGGTTATGTTCTGCTCGCTGGAGGCGTTCAGCAGCGCCACAACAACATAGTCTCCCGGGCTGAGCTGCCCGAGCGAGACTGGGCCATTATCGCCGGTAGCATTGAGGGTGACAGTAATGTTCTGCTCGGCGTTGCTGAGCAGATCCCTCAGGGGTTGCGTATCTCCATCCACGGCCGAAGCCAGGGCATCCTTTAGCTGGGTGGGGTACATCTTTACCAGATAAACGTATGCTCTTTTCCCCGCAAGACCACTCTCCCCAAATATTTCAGCTGTTACCGTATCGCTCGAATAGTACACGGAGTGTGTTGCAAAAGGATAATTCACGGTGTAATCCTGGTTATCCGAAATTCCGTAAGTTGTTATGTTTATGATCCTGCTGCCCCTCGTATACTGGGTGCTGTTGATTCCGTTGTAAACGAAATCTGTGCTTGGAATTTGCACATCATTTCCGCCAGTCATTCTTATCCAGTTTCCGTTTTTGGGGTCCAGCACTGCAAAACTCTCGTAGCTTGGGGCGCTGGTGTTGATTATCTCAACCTTCACAAGCGTTACTGCGGATGCTGATGCTGGCAGTATCACCAGCAATGGTACCAGCATCAAGAGGAGGTATTTCGTTCTCATACCAATCATCGATTAAACATTAATAATATATATTCTCCTATAAAAATATTCATGTTTCGTTATTTTCCTGAGAACCATTTTAAAAAATGTGTGGTGAAAGGGACTCATTTGTTCTGCAAACTCAAAAAAACCTGAAAACTCAGAGACTTTCTCAAATTTCCCTCACAACAAGATTCAGATTCAGACTTTGAATCTTCCCCTCAACTGCATCCAGAATTCTCTTTTCAGCCTCAGTCCCAGCAAAATCCTTCATCCTCTCAGGTTTTGAGGGCAATGAAGGGGCATAATCCTTGAAAAGGAGCAACCACATCTTGTATCTTCCGGGTTTATCTATAGAGAATGTGTATCTCATCTCCCATTGTGGAGTCCAGTTTCCTTCAATGTTTACGGGCGTGTGGTTGAGCGTTACGTTAAACCTGTCAAAGAAGAACATGTGGTGGATGGCTGTGCTGTTGTTCACAAAGCTGGCATTGACAAGCCATATCTCAACCGTGTAGTTGACTCTTCTGTATTCATGATTCACTATGCCTATTATAATCGTGCTGTTCTGCCCGACTCTAAGCTTGCTGGGGTAGTCTGAAGCTTTGCCTTCCGGACCAAGAATGTAGAATTCGGTGAACTTCTCTCCTGGCTTTGGAGTTACAATGACATAGACGAGGGTGGTAATGGAGGCAAAAATCGCTATCAGCAGAACAGCTGTGAGAATTTTATCAAGTCTGCTCATCTCATCCCATTCCAGCAATTCCTTCACATCCACCCTGGGTATGAACGGATCTCTGGCCATGAACCTGCGATGTATCGCGAGCAGTGAAAAAACGGTGTTAAACATCGCCAGACTCAGCAAAACTGGAGTAAGTCTTATACCAAAAGGCGTGTAATTTAAAGCCAGACCTATGAGAGGAGTTATTGCAATGCTCAGGCCAAATGACAGGGCAATTCTCTCAACACTATCCAGATCTTTCTTTTCCGGAAACAGAAATGCTATAAACGAGTATCCCGGAAAGAACAGAATGAACGCAAGCCCTAAAGCCTTTCTGAGCAGGCTTTCAGGAAAAAGATAGATTATCAGGATTAGCAGCAGGGAAAGGATGGAAATAGCGATCAGATCCCACGCATTTTTCCAGTTTCTCATCTTTCAACCACCTGACGGAGTCAGTTACCTGAGTGCAGAACGCCTGAGTGAGGATGAGTCAGAGAATTTCAGGGTAAACCTTAAACTTAACTGCGAAAAATATTGGAAAGTTAAAAAATTTTTGCTGTTCTCGGACAGTTCAATTCAGGAACAGTAAAAACTCAGCCTATAGCAAACACAGAACCATATCAGCATGGATTGTCCGACCGGATTTATGCGCCTTTCCACTGTCCACATTAGAGATATTAGGAGAAAGGTATTGCAGACAGAATGAGAGCAAACACGGGCTGTTTCCGGTTAGAAGGCTATCCCAGCACCTCCATAACCTTCCTGACAACTATTACGAGAAACACGAAGAGCAGAAAATATATCGCGGAATTCAAGCCCCTCTTTGTTTCCGGATTCATGAAGTAACCGCCAACCTCGGAAACAACAAGCAAACCTATCAGCAGCAGGGTCACATAAACATCCACCGTTTTTACAAGGATGGTGCAGATGAAAACCCATACAGCCAGAGTTAGAATAATGACATCATCTACATCCATCTTTCAATACCTCCGATTTTTCTGGCAGAGATCTCAACAAACCTGTCATCAAAGCTGAATTTCTCCACCATTATAAGCTCCTGAAACGCTTTGGCAAGAGAGAGCATTGCCGAGCTGCAAATCGGGCATGCGATTTGCTCGCATTCCTCTGAACACACCTCCCTCATTTTAACGCCATCGATGTAGATCCTTATCCTTCCATCGCTTTCTTCAGCATCCACGGATCTTGCCAGCCCGAGAGACTTCAAAACTGCAGAAATACTCTCAACAACCTGAAGCCCGGCATTTGCAAAATCCATACCCGAAAATTCTTCATACATGGATACAAGTTCCTTTCCGGCAGGCGTGAGAATCAGACCCATCTCCTTCTCCCTGCCAGTGTCTGTAAGAAAAACTGTCCTGCTGTCGGTTCTGGCTAGATCGATGGAGAAATCCTCATGAAGCGGTATGAACACTCCTCCCTCAGGCATGTTGCTGTAGGGGGGAATGTATACTGCCCTGCCTTTCAGCCCGAGTGAGGTGACTAGGTTTCTTGCAGACTCCACATACGGGTGAACGACTGCCCTGAAAGCATCATATTTCATGTAATCGGAAGTTGAAAAGGTCAGCACAACAATTCCCAGAAAAACTCCACCTATTCCCGCATTCACCAGACTCTGGCTGGCATTCATGGCTCCGTTGAATGCAAGCAATGCGCCAATAACGATCAGAGTTATTCCAGCAACGTGCTTGACCCTCATCTAAAACCCGATTAAAGTCAAAACTTTATATACTATTTGCCCGAATGAAGTTAACTATGCGAAAGCTCCTGATGATGCTGATCCTGCTCACGCTCCTCATGCATCCGGCCAGCGCGCAGAAATGGGAGAGGCATGAACTTTATTCAGATGCTGTCCCCAGTGATGAGGGTATACACGAATTCTTTTCAGGATTGCTTGGAGATGCTGAAAAATGTCTTGAGAGCTTCCTGTATGAGGATGGCGAGGCTGTGACCCTCTCGAAGTCGTTCAGCAACACAGTCATGCTCACATCAGAAGAGATCAGGTTCTACAGCATGAAAGGCGTGGAGAGCAATGCATCTTTGGTCATATCTCCGTTTCTTTCAATGTCTTTCGGAGTGGAAAAGCTGACCCAGTCGCAGGCAACATTTCTCAGCAGCATGGAGACTTTTGCAGAGGGTAAGGGCAGTTACAGCACATACCTCAGCGCAAGGAGTGCCTTAACAAACATGAGGATTGCCTTAGAGGAAATAAACAGATCAGTTAGCGAAATTGAGAGCATATCACTCTGGAACGGGTCGTCAGAAATTTACTTTGACGTTTCAGGCATGAAAAACAGGATAAAGGAGGTGAGGGGCCTCATATCCTACTACGAGGAGCTCCTGGCAGAATACGAAGGAGAATTTGTTGCCGAGGGGATTGTGGTTGTCGTTTCAGATAACCATCCGTTTCTCTATCAGGAAATAGAAATACATGTGATTGCAGTGAATGTTACTCCCACTGCCCTCTTCATTGACGGCATTGAACACAGTCCTGAAGGAAACGTGGTTAGATACAGCTTTGAGGAGCTTGGAACGCACACGGTGTATGCTGAGGGAGTTAAAAATGGAAAAGTCTACAGATCAAACACGGTAAAAATACACGTCATAAAAATTCCCACACACATAATTCTTTCAGCCGAGCGCGTGTCCCTTTTGAATGAGGATGTGAAGGTTGAAGGGTTTATCTCGGACTTCTACGGCAAACCCCTGAATGTGAATGTTTCTGTCAGCATTGATGGTAATGAAAGGATTTTGCATGCAGAAAATGGTTTTTTCAGCGTCAGCGTTACAAGAGACTCTGAGGGTTTTGTAAATGTGAATGCACACTATCCCGGAAACGAGACATATGGAGAGAGTGAATCCAGCATTTCAGTATTCTTTTCCAGATTTCCGGTAACCATTTACATTGAAGCGAACAGGACGGAGATCGGGCCAAACGGGTCTGTTGAGTTTGGGGGTGAGATACACGGTGTTGACTACCCCGTTAACATCGAAATTTTCCGGAATTCCAGCAAGGTTATGACTCTCAGCACATCAGGCAACTTCACCTTCACACTCAGCTTTCCGGACAGGGGAAAATACTCGGTCTTTGCATTCTTTGCTGGTGATTCCCTGTATAAGCCCGCAAAATCAAACGAGATAACAGTCACTGTAATAGCCGCTGAATACCCAGCTTATGGAAAAGTTCTTTCTGTACGCTTCTCCGACTTAACCACATCCCATATTGTTCTGATGGCTGCCATAATCACCCTCATCCTCTTGGTATGGTTCGCTTTAAGACAAAGGAAGGGTGAGGAACACAGGGTGGCTGAAACTGAGGTGGATGACGAAGAAGATAACGAAGCTCCCGCACCGGCAGAGATGAGAGTTCTGCCTGACGACATCAGCGAGTCATACAGACTGCTCTTCAACGAGCTCATCCAGAAATATGGCCTTAAAAAGAGCCTTACTCCAAGGGAGTTACTCTCATCCCTGAAAAAAGAGCAGTTTTACGAAAAACTGAAGATTGTGACGGAGCTGCATGAGAAAGCCGTATACGGAGAAGTTGAACTTGATGTCGAGGAGAAGGGAGTGTATATCCGGCTCATTTCAGAAATCTTGGAGGGGTTTGCATGAGGATTCTCTATCCCTTCCTGATATTTTTGGGACTGACTTTCCTCATTCTTCCCACCGCAGTTCCGGTCATAAAAACATCTGCAGAGTTCAGCATGTTCAATCCAAGGTGGGATGGCTGTTCAGAGTTTGCAAAGCTTCTTGCTGAAAACGGGAAAATCATACCGGTGATGTATCCCTACAACTCAGCCAAACTGAGCGAGCTGGATGGTGTGCTTGTTGTCATTGGTCCGAACGTTGAGTTTTCCAGATTTGAAGCAGATGAGGTTAGGATTTTCTTGGAAAATGGTGGAACGCTCTTCATAGCAGATGACTTTGGCACGGCAAACACTCTGCTTGACATGCTCGGAGTGAAGGTCAGATTTTCAAATCAACCTCTCAGAGATCTGTTTTACAGCAAAAGATCAGAATTCCCCGTTGTTGTGAGGATTGAAGATCTCGAACTTGCTGCAGGTGTTGAGAGGATAACGCTGAATGTGCCTTCGGTCATTGTCGGAAGTGAAGGTGAGGCTTTCTCCAGCAAGGTCAGTGTTGTGGGTAAAAGCATGCGAAGTTACCCAGTTCTGGCCGAGCTGAAATACGGAAAGGGCAGAATCATCATGCTCTCTGATCCCAGCCTGCTGATGAATGACATGTTTGATGAAAACAGGCAGTTTATAGAGAATCTGATCAGATACATCGGTGCGAACACATACTATTTTGATGACGCCCATCACTCCGATTTCAACCCGTATTCACTTACTACCGTGTTCATCCACAGAGAGCTAAACAGGGAGAAAGCTTTCCAGGTTTTTCTGATTGTTGCAGGTCTGGCGATCATGATTGAGAGCGGTTTCACCAGTAAGGTTATAAGGGTCTTGAGAGGTTTGTTTTCAAAAAGAGATGAGAGCCTTCTGGAAAACCTACCTGAATGGGTTGATTTGAAGTTGCTTGAAAGGATAATTGATGAGATAAAGACTGGATCCAAACTTGGTGATGTGTATGGACGGAAAAGAGTTTTTGGAGGCCCTGAAAAAAGAGGTTAACAAGGCTGTAGTGGGAAAAGAGGATGTAATAGAGCTTCTTGCAGTAGCCCTGCTATCCAAGGGGCATGTGATCCTTGAGGGCGTTCCAGGAGTTGCGAAGACAACAATAGCCAAAGCCTTCGCCGGTGCAATCGGACTATCCTTTTCTAGGATACAGCTCACACCAGACTTGATGCCAGCGGATATAACAGGAAGTATGATTTTTGACCAGAAAATTGGAGAGTTTAGAGTTAGAAAAGGTCCAGTTTTTGCCAACATAGTTCTGGCTGATGAAATAAACAGAGCACCTCCCAAAACCCAGTCTGCCTTGCTTGAGGCAATGCAGGAGAGGCAGGTGACGATTGAAGGAAAAACGTACCCGCTACCTGAGCCGTTCATGGTAATTGCAACAATGAATCCTATAGAGCATGAGGGTATCTACAATCTGCCTGAGGCTCAGCTCGATCGATTTCTGATGAAAGTGGAAATAGAATATCCAAACAAGGGTGAGGAGATTTTTCTGCTTAAAAGAAAGGAGTATGATGAGTTCAACAGTGTACAGCCCATAACAAATCCAGAGGGTGTGTTAAAATTGATTGTTCAAACATCGAAGGTTGAAGCTAATGAACTCATACTGGAATATATTTACGAGATATCACTGAGAACAAGGATGGATGAGAGGATACTTCTTGGAGCAAGTCCTCGAGCCTCAGAACACCTGCTATTTGCATCAAAATCACTTGCTTTTTTGAGAGGAAGAAGCTACATTATCCCCGACCACGTCAAAGAGGTTGCGGAAAGTGTTCTGACTCACAGAATAATGCTGAAGGCCGAGTATGAAATGGACGGACTTAGCCCCAAAGATGTCATCAGAGAGATACTTGATGAAGTAGAGGTTCCAAAATGAAGAAGGAAGAAGTTCTGATAATTCTCGGATTTCTCCTCTTTATCCAAGGATATATTTTTGAAAATGTATTTCCTGCAGTTCTGGGCTTTTCTGTTGTACTTTATCTGATCTACCTCAGAAACAGTTTCTTCCCCCATATTGACGTAAAATGGGATGTAGGCAGAGTTCTTGTGGAAGGGGAAAAAAGCGTATCCAGAATAAAACTGAAGAACAGATCCAAGATTGGATTGAGAATCTCGCTATCCAGTGATTCTCTCCCTCTAAACTTCAAAAGCGATCCTAAAATCGTTGTTCTTAAAGGTGAAGAGGAAAAAACAGTAGATTTCGTATTTGTGCCATCCAAAGGGAAATACAGAATAAAAGGACCAAAATTGACCATTTATGACCTTAGAGGACTCTATCAGGAAACATTTACAGATAGTTCAGAGATTGAAATCGAAGTAGTTCCCTCATTCAGCAAAATCAGAGAAGAGATTATAGCCGATGAGAATGTGAGACTTGCAGGCGAGTATAAAAAATTCTTGGTGGGTGTACAGACCATGGAACTTCACTCCCTGAGAAGATTTCAGCCCGGAGACGACACAAAGTACATTGAATGGAAGGCCACTGCAAGACTGGGAGAGATCATTGTGAAAGACTTTCTGAAAGAGGTCGAGGAGGACGTTTATCTGATACTTGATGCGGGAAGGGAGATGCGAAAAGGAATGAAGAGATCAAGAATAGATTATGCTATAACTCTCTCACTCTACCTCTCAAAGATAATGATGAAGAATTATAGAGTTGGACTTATTGTATATGACGATTATAGGGTTTTGCACAAAATTTGGGCCTCTAAATCTTCGGAGCATATTCAAAAAATCTTGAGGGCACTTACGATATCACCCATAGAAGCCAAAACCTTTGGATTGAAAATTCCAGAATTTGCTACAAAGATTTCAAGTGAAGGGAGAGAGTTTATAAAAAGGATTGTTCCAGTACTGAAAGGAAGGAAAGGAGCTTTAAATGGCATTTTGGAGGTAATAAGTCATATACCAAATCTGGCAACCCTGATATTCATAGCTGACATAACTTCTCAGACCTCTGATCTGGCAAAAATTCTGGTAAAATTGAAGCAGAAGCACAGAGTCTTTCTACTTACTCCAAATCCGATCCTTTTTTATGATGTGTCTGATCTAGATAAAGACGTGATCTTATATTTATATGGAAAGTACATTGAGCGAGAAAACTTAGTGAAAAAATTCAACAGAATTGTTCCAACCTTCGATCTTGGACCCTCGGATCTATCCGAGGTAATAAGGGGTGTGTTGGAATGATCTCTGTTGTATCTGCCATAGTTGGTGGTTTGATAGTTGGTGTTACTGTGCCTTTCATGGCACCGATACTTTATGTGACATCAAAGTACAGCAAGAGAATATTTCTAGTATCCTTCGCATTGTATTCCATTTTCATAGGATACGAATACGAACTCAGCAACATCTACCACTCTGATCCGATGTCACTCATTGGTATTGTCATACCAACGTTGTTGCTTCTCGATTCTGGACTTAGAGAGGATATGAGCTTTAAACACTATCACATCTTTCTTTTGTCACTGCTCTTCTCAGGACTCATTTTTCGTGAAGTATTTCTTTTTGGATTGACACTACTTCTGGTTGAGCATTTTAAAGATGAAGCCTCGAACCGCAGTACTCTGACAGTAATTATTAGTATTTCTATACTCCTCTTAGGATTGTATGTTTCACAGACTTTTCTTGATACTCTCGGTGGCTCATCTACTCAAGTATCATTTATATCATCTATTGCGATATTTTCTTCGCTTTTATTCTGGAGGAGAGTTCGTACATCCGGCTTTTAATGAATCACTCCTCAACTCTGACGATTATAAACCTCACCGTGTTTTCAGGATCAGGACACTGCAGAAATTCGATCTGGTTTATCCAGTCCTCAGGCGGGGTATTTCTGTATGCTGGGGTTATGTAGGGAATCAAAGCTGAAAATGCGTAAATGCATATCTTTCCCTTTGCAAGCGGTTCTTCAATCTCGATAACATCTCCCCTTTCATAACCTGCATGACATACTCCTTTAACCTCCTCAACCACCAGCTTTAATCTGCCCATATCGTTTAATAGGAGAGTGCAACAATATAAAATCACCTGAAGATTTGACGATAATTTTTATATCTATTTTCACATGTATCACATACCATGAAAAAAATCAATGGTGAAGATGCAGTATCTCCAGCAATGGGAATTATTTTGATGCTTGCAATAACGATTTCAGCTGCAACAATTTTTTACTCGGGTACCGATTTTGGCCAGATTAAAGCACCGGTTTTTGCTCTCCTTCAGTCAGCAGAGAAAATAATTCCTCATGAAGTGGGTATGGGCAAGAGCTCTCAGATTATCAGGATACACAGCATTTCAGGGGAAAGTATTGATGTCAGAAGGATAGAACTTGTGGTGGAAATTTACAGAAACGGCTCACTCCTGCTTCAGGAGTCATGTCATGGCTTTCCTGTCAAGAAATTCGGTGATGCATACTGCACCGGAGATGATATAATTGATAAAGGTTATCTGGGTCACGATATTCTGGGAGAGATACATGATGCAGGAGATGGAGTGCTTTCGGCAGGAGAGTTCATGGGCTTCAGAATCAAGGCAACATCAGATGAAGGTGTGAGGCTTGAGAGGGGAGATGTTATTGCAATCCAGGTCATTGACATGGATTCAGGTTTGATAATAGCCAGAATTGAGAGAACCGTTCAGTAAATGGACAGAAGCTTAGAAGAGGTTCTGGTTATAGAAAAAAATTTAAATTTAGGCATTTAAATGCTGGAAGGTGGTAGGGTTGAGCCATGAAATTGAAATTCTCAGACTCCTCGAGAACAATGGCAGGTTGAGCATATCTGAAATTTCAGAAATGCTGAACATAGAAAGGGAGGAAGTCGAGAGGATAATAAAAAAATTTGAGGAGGATGGCACAATTCTGAAGTACAAGGCCATTGTTGACTGGGAAAAGGCAGGGGTTGAGGAGGTATATGCAATAATAGATGTGAGGGTGAATCTGACAAGAGAAAAGGGATACGATGATATTGCAAAACGAATAGCAAAGTTTCCCGAGGTTCATGCTGTGAGGCTTGTCAGTGGAGATTACGATTTTCAGGTAGTTGTCAGGGGAAAGTCGCTGAAGGACATATCATTTTTCATAGCGGAGAAAATATCCACGATTCCTGAGGTTAGGGACACCGTCACTCACTTTCTGCTGAGAACCTACAAGGAGGAGGGCGTGCTTTTATTTGAGGATGATGAGGACAGGAGGCTTGCAATTGTCCCGTGATGTTATAAACAGAAGGGTCAGGGAGTTAAAGCCATCAGGCATAAGAAGGTTCTTTGAGCTTATAATCGGGAGAGAGGATGTCATCAGCCTTGGAGTAGGAGAACCTGATTTCAGTGTTCCGTGGAGAATAAGGGAGGAGATGATATACAGCCTTGAAAAGGGGATAACATCATATACCTCCAACTACGGACTTCTTGAGCTGAGAGAGGCGATAGCCGAATATTACAGAAAATTTGGAGTGGAGTCCACCCATGATAATGTCTTTATCACAACAGGTGTGAGCGAGGGGATAGATCTTGCATTAAGAGCTGTGATAAATCCCGGTGACAGGGTTCTTGTTCCTGAGCCCACCTATGTCTCCTACCGGCCTCTCGCCCACATTGCAGGGGCTGAGGTGATACCGATACCCACAGATCCGGAATTCAAGATAACATACGATGATCTGGTGAGGTTCAGGAATGAGAAAATAAAGGCAGTAATGCTCAACTATCCCAACAACCCGACTGGTGTCAGTCTGAGAAAAAGGGAAATTGAAGAGATTGCCGATGCTGTTAATGAACTGGACTGCCTCGTGATCTCCGATGAGATTTATGCCGAGCTTAGCTACAACTTCAGGCATTTCAGCATTGCAGCTCTTGACGGAATGTTTGAAAGAACAATAGTGCTCAATGGATTTTCCAAGGGCTTTGCAATGACAGGGATGAGGGTTGGATATGTCATCGCTCCAGAGGAAATCCTGGATGCCATGGTAAAGATACATCAGTATTCAATGCTCTGTGCACCGGTAACGGCTCAGATTGGAGCCCTTGAAGCCCTCAAAAATGGAGAGGAAGAGCTTGAGAGAATGAGATCTGAGTACATGAGGCGGAGAAACTTTTTTGTCAGAAGACTGAGGGAACTTTTCGATGTTGTCATGCCGGATGGTGCATTCTACGCATTTCCGAATGTCAGCTCAACAGGGCTCAATGGAGAGGAGTTTGCTGAAAAACTGTTAATTGAAAAGAACGTTGCTGTTGTGCCGGGAGACGCCTTCGGAGAGTGTGGAGGCAATTACGTGAGATGTGCATATGCAGTGTCGATGGAGAAGCTGAAGATAGCCGTTGAGAGAATGGAAGAACTTGTCAACTCATCTTAATCCTCTTACCTCACTCTGATTTCCTTTGTCATTCTTATCCATTTTCCGAGTTCTCCTGATACGCTGAATCCGTGTTTCAGGTAGAATCTTTTTGCAGGATCATTTTTCTTCCCGACCCAAAGTCCCATGATCCTTCTTCCAGCCTGAATGCCGTATGTTTCCGATTCATGAAGAAGTCTGGATGCAATCCCCTTCCCCTGAAATTCCTTTCTGACAAAGAGCTCGTGAAGCTCGGCAACCCTGTCTCTCTCAAAAGGACTTATCCAGTTGGTATCGCATGCAGAAAAGCCTACCGGTTCATGAATCTCGGCTACAATGAATCCATCTCTGTCTCTCTCATAAAGCCACTTGAAGTAGTTTCTTATCTCTCTCTCAGTGGTGTATGCGTATTCCTCAAACCCCATGTAGGCCTCCCTGTATATCTCAACAAAGCTGCCTATATCGTCTCTCCTGACCCGCCTTATTATCACAGATGGCTTTTTATTACCTCAGGGTAAAAATCTTCTGATGCTTGATATCCTCAGAGAGCTTATGAGCATAGAATCCCCTTCAGGAAAGGAGGACGAGCTGAGAAACTACATCAGGGATTTTCTTAGAAATGAGGGCTTTACACCAGAGACTGATGATGCCGGTAACCTTGTGCTTGAAGGAAGATCTGACCTCTGGTTTGTAACCCACCTCGATACAGTTGAGGTCATTTCTGAGTTCAGAGTTGATGGGAGTTATGCTTACGGCACGGGTGTGGCAGATGCGAAGGGTTCAATAGCTGCCATGCTATCTGCGGTGATGAATTTTGATGATCTGAATGTTGGGTTTGCTTTTCTGGTTGATGAGGAGGAAGGGGGATCAGGATCAAGGTATTTTTCAGAGAACTTTTCAGGGAGGGCTGTTGTCATGGAGCCAACAGAGCTGAAAACCGCTGAAAAGCAGCTTGGAAGCGCTGAGGTAATTCTGGAATTCAGAGGGAGAGCTGTTCATGGTGCGTACTGGGACAGGGGAGAGAATGCGATTGAAAAGGCGATTGAGGAGATTTCAAAGCTCAGAAAGAGATACAGATTCTCAATTCAGGAGTTTTCTGGGGGTAGCAATCTCTATGCTGTTCCGGATAGGTGCAGGGTGAGGCTCAGCTTTATATTCGACAGCGATACCGACATCAGCACGGTAAAGAGAGATCTTGAGTCCATAAACGGAGAGTTTGAGTTTTTTGATTTTTACGAGCCAATTGAATGCGATGTTATTGAAGAGGTGGAGAGGTATTCGAAAGGGAGAATTGTGATGCATTCATGGACAGATGCATATCATTTCAAAAAGAACGGCTGGAAGGTCACGATCTGGGGACCCGGAGATTTGATTGACTGCCACACTGAAAGGGAGAGAGTATCTCTCAGAGAGATTCAGGAAGCTTCTCAGATTATAGAGAGGGTGAACAGGGAGGTGGTTTGTTGAAAATCAGGTTTACCAAAATGCACGGGAACGGGAATGATTTCATTCTCGTGGATGAGTTCAGTGGCATTGTTGTTGAGGAGGATAAAAAGTCTGACTTTGTGAGGGCCGTGGCAAACAGGTACTTCGGGATTGGAGCAGATGGTGTGCTATTTGTTCAGAGATCTGACAGGGCAGATGCGAGATTCAGGTACTTCAACTCAGATGGAAGTGAGGCAGAGATGTGCGGGAATGGAATAAGGTGCTTCTCGCGGTATGTGGTTGAGGAGGGCTATGCAGAACCGCCCCTGAGAATTGAAACCCTTGCCGGAATTCTGACGCTGGATGTGAGCAGGGAGGAAGATGGATGGTGGATCAGGGTGGATATGGGAACACCCGAGTTCAGAAGGGATAGAATTCCCGCAAGAGAGGAGGTATGGGGCAGGGAGATGGAGTTCAGGGGAAAGAAATTCACGGTTTATGCTGTAAACACCGGAGTTCCCCACGCCGTAATCTTTGTTGATGATCTAAGCTTTGACATTCTGCCATTGGCCAAGCACATAAGATATCACAGCCTGTTTCCTGAAGGAATAAACGTAAATTTTGCAGAAATTGTGGACAGACATAGAATCCGTGTCAGAACTTATGAGAGAGGAGTTGAGGCTGAAACTCTGAGCTGCGGAACCGGAAGTACGGCGGTTGCTGCTGTTGCATTCAGGCTGGGGCTCGCTGAAAGCATGGTTGAAGTGATCACAAAAGGCGGTGTCCTGAAAATTGAGATATCTGGCGAGAGGGCGTTCATGACTGGAAAGGCAGCGAGAGTTGCTGATGGTTTCATAAACCTTAAGGAGCTTTTCCATGAGATTCCCTAACAGACTTGTTCTCTCTGCAATGGCAGGAATTAACGACTGGAATTTTGCGAAAAAATATGAAGCAGGATTTATCATACTTGGAGGATTCAACGCTGACAGAGAATCAATGGAGGCAGGAATTAGAGCAGCAAAAAGGGGGAGGAAGGAGTTCATATTTCACGATCCGGTATCGGGCATTGAGAATCAGCTCAGGATGGTTGAGAGTGAAAGAAGAGTTGTGGGGATAAATGTAAGGGCAGCAACCTCTGAGGGATATGTGAATGCATCAAGACTCGCATCTGAATACGGTGCCATTCTGGAGATAAACGCTCACTGCAGACAGCCCGAATTTCTTGAAATTGGATGTGGGCAGGCTTTGCTTTTCAATCACAAAAAGCTGGTGCAGATTGTTGAGCTAACCTCAAAACATGCTGATGTGGCTGTGAAGATCAGGGGTGGTCTCGGGCTGGATTACGGGATGATTGCAGAGGAGCTGTTTTCATCAGGTGCGTTCTTGATTCATGTGGACGCAATGATCCCGGGTGGAGGGGCAGATCTGGAACTGGTTAGGAGAATTTCAGAAATCGGTAATGTGATAGGAAACAACTCTGTTAGAGATGTGAGATCTGCAAGAAAGATGATTGAAGCCGGTGCGAAGCTCGTTTCCATAGCCAGAAAGGCTCTTTCGGATAAGGATATATTTAAAAAGCTCTTGGTTGATGAGGTCTTGGCTTCTGGAATTGAGGTGGTCTGATGGAAATTGCGAGAGACATTAATGAGGAACTCAAGAGTTCCTATATAGACTATGCCATGAGTGTTATTGTTGGAAGAGCCCTTCCTGATGCCAGAGATGGTCTGAAACCTGTGCAGAGGAGAATACTCTATGCCATGTATGAGATGGGGCTCTTCAGCAACAGACCTTACAGAAAGTGTGCGAGAATTGTGGGGGATGTTCTCGGGAAATACCATCCCCATGGCGACTCTGCAGTTTACGATGCTCTCGTAAGGATGGCTCAGGATTTCAATCTTCGCTATCCGCTTGTTGACGGGCAGGGCAACTTTGGAAGCATTGACGGGGATGAGGCTGCTGCGATGAGATACACAGAGGCAAGACTCACAAAGATGGCTGAGGAGATGCTTGCGGATATTGAAAAGGATACTGTCGATTTTGTTCCAAACTTTGATGCAACTCTCAACGAGCCATCAACACTTCCTGCCAAAATTCCGAATTTGCTTGTAAACGGGTCAAGTGGAATTGCTGTTGGAATGGCAACGAACATGCCCCCTCACAACCTTGCAGAGGTGTGCGATGCAATTGTGGCTTTCATTGAGAATGAGGACATAAGCGTGGATGAGCTGATGAAATTCGTAAAAGGTCCGGATTTTCCGACAGGAGGAATTATTGTTGGAATTGAGGGTATAAGAGAAGCTTACAGAACAGGAAGGGGCAAGATCGTTGTCAGGGGGAGAGTCGAGATAGAGGACAGGGCAGTAGTGATCAGGGAAATTCCCTATCAGGTAAACAAGGCAAATCTTGTGGAAAAAATTGCTGAACTTGCAAGAGAGGGGAGGATAGAGGAAATAAAGACTGTCAGGGATGAGTCTGACAGAGAGGGGATAAGAATTGTTGTCGAGCTTAAAGGCGGGGCGAATGTGAATGTGGTGCTCAACAAGCTTTACAAGTACACATCCCTTCAGACCACGTTTGGAATAATAAATCTGGCCCTTGTGGACAATCAGCCGAGAGTTTTGACCCTTAAAGATCTCATTTCAGAATTTGTGAATCACAGGAGAAACATTGTCAGGAGAAGAACAGAGTATGAGCTGAAAAAGGCTGAGGAGAGGCTTCACATTGTTGAGGGGTTGAAGGTTGCTGTTGAGAACATTGATACCGCAATCGAGATAATAAAAGGATCAGATAGCATTTCTGATGCAAGAGATAGACTCATGGAGAGATTTAAGCTTACCGAGAAGCAGACTGATGCGATACTCCAGATGAGGTTGCAGAAGCTGACGGCAATGGAAATCGATGCCCTTATGAAGGAATACAAGGAACTGAGAGAGAGAATCCAGGAGTACAGAAGTATTTTGAGCAGCAGAGCAAAAATTGATGAGATAATTGTCAGGGAAACACAGGAGATAAAGGAGAAATTCGGAGATGAGAGGAGAACAAGAATTCTCAGGGAGTTCCAAGACATAAACCATGAGGACCTCATATCTGAGGAGGTGAATCTTCTCGTCATAACAAAGGGAGGATATGCCAAGAGAGTGGATCTCGGAGCCTTCAGATCCCAGTCAAGAGGCGGGGCCGGAGTTCTCGGGATAAATCTGAGAACAGATGATGAGATAACCACCGTAAGTGTTGTGAACACAATCCACAAACTTCTGCTGTTCACAAACACCGGCAGGGCATACTGGATACATCCCTACGAGATTCCGAAGCTTGACAGAACTGCAAGAGGAACAAGTCTGAAACACCTGATCTCTCTCGAAAACGGTGAATATGTTGTATCTGCCATATCTGTTCCGGATTTCTCAGGAAAAGTTCTGATTCTCACAGATGATGGATACATAAAAGCCGTTGAGCTCCAGGACTTCGAGAATGCAAAGAGAGGAGGGATAATTGCTGTGAATGGAAACATTCACACGGCAAAGCCTGCTGACGGAGAGGATGTGATAATTTCAACGGAGAGTGGTATGCTGATAAGATTTGACACCTCCTCTGTCCCGATTTACGGAAGAAATGCGAAGGGTGTCAGAGCAGTAAGGCTGAGGAGAGATGACAGGATTGCCTGGATGGACTGTGGAAGTGGAAGTGAAATACTTCTCCTCACCGAAAACGGATACGGAAAGAGGACAAGGATAGGTGAATTCAGGAAAATTGGCAGAGGAGGGATGGGCGTGATTGCATTCAGGGTTAGAGGAAAAACGGGAAAGGTTGTTTTCTCGGAATTTGTCAGGCATGGAAAGCTCTTTGCATTCAGCAGGGACGGGAATGCGATTCTGGTTAACGTTGATCAGATCTCTGTCCAGGGAAGAAACAGCTCCGGGGTTATTGTTGCAAAGAATGGAGTTGCAAAAGCTGTTCAGGTGGAATGATGAGACTTGAGGCAGAGGAGTGGAATGACAGAGGAAATTACAGGGTTTCAATTCTCCACAGATTTGAGAAAAGCATATTTGTTCAGCTTGTTGAGATAAAGGGAAGGGTTGGCAGGCATTTTCACAGAAGACAGACGGAGGTTTTTGTGATTGCTGATGGAAGCGGAACACTTGAAATTGGAAAGGAAAGATACCATGCAAAATGCGGTGATGTGTTTCTCTGCCCTCCAGGAACCATCCACAGCGTTGAAGGAAACCTTAAAATCATCGTGTTCAAATATGGGTATGAGGAGAATGACAGTTACTGGCTTGAATGACAAGAGGTGTTAGATTATGGAGACTCTTCTTCTTTCAAGAGGTGATGTGGAGAGAATTCTCGACATGAAAACATGCATGGATGCTGTTGAGCATGCATTTGAGCTCCACGGAAAAGGACTGACACAGATGCCTGCCAAAATATATCTGACTTTTGAGAAAGGGGATCTTAGAGCCATGCCGGCATATATTGAGGGACATGCAGGGATAAAATGGGTGAATTCCCACCCGAACAACAGGGAAAGGGGCTTGCCAACGGTAATGGCAGTCCTGATATACAACGATCCTGAAACGGGGTTTCCCCTTGCAGTGATGGATGCAACCCATCTGACAAATTTGAGAACAGGTGCAGCAGGTGGAATTGCAGGAAAATACCTTGCAAGAAGAGATTCAAGGGTTATTGGTTTCATAGGATGTGGAATGCAGGCTGAAACCCAGTTCATGGCTTTAAAGGAGATATTTGACATCGAGAAAGCTCTTTGCCATGACATATCCAGCAAGAGTGCTGAAAAATTCGCCGGAATGCTTCACAAATTCGGGGTTGATGCTGAGATCACCGATGCTGAAAGGGCGTGCAGATGTGATATTCTGGTTACAACAACTCCCTCAAGGAAACCTGTTGTGAAAGCAGAATGGATTCAGGAAGGTCTGCATGTAAATGCCATAGGGGCAGATGCTCCGGGAAAACAGGAGCTCGATCCGGAAATTCTCAGAAAGGGAAGAATAGTTGTGGATGATTATCAGCAGGCACTGCACAGCGGAGAGGTCAATGTTCCCATATCAAAAGGGATTTTATCTCCCGAAAGCATACATGCATCTCTTGGGGAGATAATAGCCGGAATAAAGAGTGGAAGGGAGAGTGATGATGAGATAACGGTCTTTGACTCAACGGGACTTGCGATTCAGGACATTGCGGCTGCGAGGGTTGTTTTTGAAAGAGCGGTTGAGCTCGGAATTGGAAGAAAATTCCAGTTCTTTTCATGAGGGTCGCGTGCCTCGTCTCAGGTGGAAAGGACTCCATGCTTGCACTTCACAGAGCAAGTGAGGAACACCAGATTGTGTGTTTGGTCTCGATTTTTTCCAGAAATCCGGAAAGCTTCATGTTCCATACAGCAAACATATCAATGACAGACGTGATTGCGGGGTGTCTTGAGTTACCGATATTCAAAATATGGGTGAGCGGGGAAAAGGAAAGGGAGGTTGATGAGCTTGCAGATCAGCTTTCAGCCCTGAACATTGATGGGATAGTTATCGGTGGGATCAGAAGCGAGTACCAAAGAAAGAGATTTCAGAAAGTTGCAGATACTCTCGGGGTTGAGATGATTGCACCACTCTGGCATGTGGATGAGGATAAGATAATGACCGAGGTTGCGGAGAGGTTCAGTGCCATAATTGTGAAGGTGTCTGCAATGGGACTCGATGAGAGCTTTCTTGGAAGGAGAATAGACAGTGACCTAATTGAAAGACTGAGGGAGCTGAACAGAAAATACGGTGTCAACATGGCTGGAGAGGGTGGAGAGTTTGAGACCCTCGTTCTTGATGCCCCTCTTTATAAAAGAGCGATTGAGGTATCTGAATGGAGTTTAAAACGAGAGAACATGGTTTCACAGATTGAAATAAGGGATTACAGGTTGATTGAAAAAAATGGTTAAAATTCTAAAATTTGCAATTCGAAATTTTGATTTAGTTTCAAGGATTTTGAAATTTGAAGGTATAATTATAAAACTTATCGAAAAATAAAGCTGAAAATTATGAAAAGTCTTATTAATGTTGGCACAGATACTTCTATAAGGTGATGGAGATGAGTTGTGAGAACGATTTGTTTTGTGGTGTGAACAATGCATCAGGCAAGAGTCCTGATGAGATGACAGATCTGGAGAAAAAACACACCCCGGTTATTGAGGCCCCGGATAAGGTTAAAGCCGGGGAGTACTTTGAGGTGAAAGTTTCCACGGGTGTTTATATGGCACATCCAAATGAATACGGTCATTATTTTGGCTGGATTGAGATCTATCTTGATGACACACCTCTCGGGAGAGTCGAACTCCAGCCGGTTATGAGCTCTCCAAGCGTTACATTTAAAGTATCAGCCACTCACAGTCATGAGGGCAAGAGACGGTTGAGAGCTCTTGCCTTCTGCAATCTCCACGGTGTTTGGGAAGGTGAAAAAGAAATAGAGGTGGAATAATGGCAAGATATCAGTGCAAGGTATGCGGATATGTGTATGATGAGGCTGAGGGAGATCCTGACAACGATATACCCGCAGGAACAAAATGGGAGGATCTGCCAGAGGACTGGGTCTGCCCTGTTTGCGGTGCTGCCAAGGAAGATTTCGAGAAGATCGAGTGAATTTTTTCTTTTTTATTTTTGATATCCTGAGGTGTCCTTGATGTACAGAGAGATAAAACCGGGAGTTTTCTGGGTTGGAGCTGTTGACTGGGATGTAAGAAACTTCCATGGATACACAACAAGGTTCGGCACAACCTACAATGCCTACCTCATCAAATCCGAGAAAACAGTTCTTGTTGATACTGTAAAGCATGGATTTGAGGATGAGCTCTTTTCAAAGCTTGATAGCCTGAATGTTGATAGGTTGGATTATCTCGTTGTCAATCATATAGAGATGGATCATGCTGGATGTGTTAGAGAAGTCCTTGAAAGGTATCCTGAGGCAAAGATTGTGACAAACATAAGGGGCAAAAACGGATTGAAAGAAGCCTATGGAATTGAACACGAAACAATTGTTGTAAAAACCGGAGACAGACTTGAAATTGGAAGAACCCTGTTGTTTATTGAAATGCCACTGGTACACTGGCCGGATAGCATGGCAACTTATGTTGTTGAAGACAAAGTCCTCATACCAAATGATGCGTTTGGGGAGCATTTCGCGAGCGAAAGAAGATTTGATGATGAATTCTCTAATGAGGAAATGGGAGTAATCCTGAGAGAAAACGCAAAATATTATGCAAATATAATTCTTCTTTACAGCAATCAGGTAAAAAGGATACTCGATCAGTTCCGGAGGATGGGCTTGGAATTTGATGTCATAGCACCCTCCCATGGGATAATATGGAGGAGCAGGATTGGGGACATCGTTCAGAAATACAAAGAATGGAGTGAAGGCATTGCTGAAAAAAGGGTTGTTGTTGCGTATGACACCATGTGGAATCACACAAAAGAGGCATTGGAGGATGTTATTGAAGGAATAGAGGATGCTGGAGTTGACTATGTGATATACAGACTTGGAGTTTCTGATTTTACAGAGGTTATGACAGACATCATGCTCTCAAAGGGTGTGATTGTTGGAAGCCCAACCCTCAACAGAGAGCTCTTCCCAACTGTTGCAGCATTTCTGACGTACATGAAGGGGTTGAAGCCATTTAACAAGATTGCAGGAGCCTTTGGAAGCTACGGATGGAGCGGAGAGGCAGTTGGCAAAATACTCGATGTATTCAACTCTTTGAAATTTAATGTGGTTGGAAGTGTCAGATTCAAATTCTCTGCCTCAAAATCAAAGGATGAGCTGAGGAATCTTGGAAAATCTGTGGCTGAGAAGGTTAAGGATTCTGGGTGAGTTTTCTAATCGCTTCAACAATCCTTGCAACCTTCTCTCTGTCCTTCTCTCTTGATGATGAAGAGTATGACCTTAGCTGATCTGGGAGAGGTGAAAGCGGAAAAGTTCTATCGAAGATTTCGACTATTTCTGCTGAGTCAATTCTCCACGAAAGAGAAACCCATTCATCTCCGATTCTCTCTTCAAGATCTGCCAGAATCTCAATATTTGGCTTATTTTAACAGCAGAATCTCTGTCAGTTATAATGTCAGTATCACCAACATCTGTATTGATTCCATGAAGGGCGAGACTGGCACTTCCTGCAAGTACCCATTCTTATTGGGTTTTTTTAAAAACATCATTAATAAATTTCAGAATTTCTAATGATTTTCTCATCAGGTTCAGTGTTTTTCACATTAGCACACCTCCAAGAAGATGCAAGTTCCCTATGCTGACATTTTTCAGATGCTTTTTGGCTTTTTTATAACATTCAAAAACCTGCTCCTTTGGAGTTACCGGCAAATCTGTAAGTCTGTAGTCTGGATGGAATACAAGCAGTGAGTAGGGAATTGAGGTATCATGGCTGGCAATGAACTCCGCAATTCTCTCAACCTCCTCTTCATCCACATAGTAGGGAACAAGAAGGGTTGTTGCAGAGATCACCTCAGGAAATCTGTCAAAGATGGCTGAGAAGTTTCTGAGAACCGGTTTGTTACTCCTTCCTGTCAGAATTCTGTGGAGATTTTCATTCCACGCCTTCAGATCAAACTTGACTGTCCCGTTACTTGTATGACTGAGCTCAGCAGCCCTCAGGGCAAATTCCTTTTTCCCGGCTCCGTTCCACTCCCAGCATATCATGATATCTTCTCTTTTCTCAAGAACTTTCCTGCTGAAGTTCAGTGCAAAGCCTATCTGAGGCTCGGGTGATCCGCCAAAATGGCAGATACATTTCACATCCCTTCTCAGAGCATGGCTCAGAAGCTCATCAATGCCAACTGAACTTGCTACCCCAACATTCTTGTGGCTCCAGTTCTGACAGTAAAGGCAATCAAAATTGCAGCCATAGTAGAATACTGCCAGATTGAAGCCTCTCATCCTGCTCCCCCTGCAGAACCAGGAGTTGCAGCAGTTTGTTGGCAGCGGATCAAAATAGGCATGGAGCAGGGCGCGGTTCCGTGATGATCTTGACCTGATAATACCTCCCTCTCTGTATCTTATCCTGCAAAGTCCCTCCTTCTCAATTCCGCACATGTTGGAGCATACTCCACAGTCTCCTCTACCAATCAGTTCAAGTCCTTCATGCAAAGTCTCAGCTACTTCCCATCTCTCCTTTGCACATTTCGGGCATACGGGAATTGACGAGCTTTGCAGTGATCCTTTACAGATTATGCACTCGCGCACAAATCAAATTTTGGAGTGAAAATAGAAAAATCTTACCTCAGTATAGGTCCGATATCCTCAAACCCCTGCCTTTTTCCCTTTCCAGCCTCTCTCACAAGCCTTTCAGGATTTCTTATCATGTCAACAGCATTTCTGACATGCTTCCTTATCCTGTTTTCTGCAATCTCAAGAAGCTTCCTCTCATCCTCAGCCTCATCTTCATGTACCGTGACGTCAATTATGTGTTTGTTTGTCATGAGCTCTGCCATTATCTTCCCAACCGAGAGTGCTATGTAGCTCAGGGCATCCTTCTCAGCTTTCCCAACCCATCCAAGGGTTAAAACGATATCACATCTCTCCTCTTCTATGAGTTTTTTTGCCTCAACCGGGATGTCCTTTATTCCCGGAACAGTTCTTCTGATATACCTGACCCCAGCATAGTTCTTGAGCTCGTCAATCGCAATCCCCCCCATGTCAATTCTGGAAAAGGTCGTGTCAACTATGCCGATTTTCATCTCAGTGCCTCCAGAGCAGAGTGGATGGATGGAGCGCATGCATTGTGCCTCAGCAGTATCTCCTCAACTGCTGAGAGAGTTGCTACGAGATCTCTTTTCCCGGCATTCCCCATGTGTCCGATTCTGAATATCCTGCCCTTCAGGTGCTCCTGCCCTCCGGATATTGTTATTCCGAACTCCTCTCTGAGAGTTCCTCTGAGCTGTTTGTCCGTTATACCATCAGGCATCTTGATTGCCGTTACTGTGTTTGAGTATGACGAGTGCTCATCAATCTCGGGAAACAGTTCAAGACCCGCATTCAGTGCCCAGGTTCTCGTTGCATTTGCAAGCTTTCTGTGCCTTTCAATTCTCCTCTCCAGCCCCTCCTCCTCAATTATTTTCAGAGCCTCTGCAAGAGCAAGGAAGAGTGGGACTGCGGGAGTATAGGGTGTCTGATTTTCCTGAGCTTTTTTTACATAGGCCTTCAGATCCAAGTAAAACGGAACATCCTCCCTGTAGAAATCCCAGGCCTTCTCATTTATGGCGACTGCTGCAAGTCCCGGTGGTGCTCCCAAGCATTTCTGTGAGCCAACAATTGCAACATCAATCCCCCATCTGTCCATCTCAACCCAATCTCCTCCAACACTCGTTATTCCATCCATTATCACAAGTGCATCGTATTTCCTTGCTATTCCTGCAATTTTCTCTGCCGGATTCAGAATTCCCGTTGAGGTTTCATTGTGAACAAACGCAACCGCATCACTGCCCTCTGCAAGACTCCTCTCAACCCTCTCGAGGTCTATGCTTCTGCCCCACTCAAATTTAATGTGATCAACCTGGACATATCTTTCTGCTATTTTTGCAAACCTCTCTCCAAACTTTCCATTATCTATGCATGCCATTCTCCTTACATTGGAAAATGAAGCAATTGCAGCCTCCATTCCTGCAGTTCCGCTCCCGGAAATTATGACAACATCTCCATCAGTGCCGAAAAGGGGTTTCAGGGTTCTTATGCAGTACTCAAATACCCTTTCAAAATCCGAGCTTCTGTGACTTATCATCTGCCTCGACATTGCCCTTATTATTCTTTCGTGAAGCTTGACCGGGCCGGGTATCATGAGAAGGTCATCTTCCATGGCAAAACCAGAATGTCAGCATTAAAATATTTTATGACTTTCCCTCCCTCTGCCCCACAAGCAGAGACACTGTTCCGCCAATCATCATCAGAGCAGAGCCAGCCCACACTAAGGAAATCAGCGGAATTACATGAAACTCAACAAAAATCCCGTTCTGATTGAAGCCACCCATGGCAATGTAATAGTCAAGAAACGGTTTGCTCAGTATCGCAACACCGCCCACAACCCTGTCCTCTCTCTGGAGATTGTAGAATTTAGTGGAAGGCATTGCCTCTCCCTCGAAATTTCCATTCCTGTAGATGCTTATTTCAGCAATGACCTCAATTTTGTCATGTTCATCTTTCTGGTAAAGATCATCTAATTTCAATGTTATCTTGCCGAAATGTACAGAACCCAGTGTGATCGAGTCTCCGATATCTATCCTGACATTCTGGTAAACCTCATCGTGCATCCAGGAGCCTGCAATCCCAATTGCTATTATAACAACACCCACATGAACGATATAACCTCCAAGCTTCCTTGGATTCTGAATGTCACTTCTGCTGAAAGTCATGAAATGGCTGATGAGTGTGAAGATGCCCATTCCCGCTGCAGCAGAAACATAGACCATCCCGCTCAGAAAGTGGGTGAGAATTGCAGACACTACGCCTGCAGGAATCGAGATGAGAAGTATTCTTCTCAGTCTTTCCCTGCTGTAAACCCATCCAACTGCAATGCAAACTCCCAGCAGTACAATGAGTATCATTGCAAGAGGTGTCTCAACCCTGTCATAGTACTCTCTGCCAACTGAGAGGTTCTCAACAATAGCAGGAGCAAGTGTTCCAAGCATCACCGTGGCTGTTGCAAGAATGAGGATTACGAGGTTCAGGAATATCGTGAATTCCCTGCTTGCAGTCCGGAACCTTTCCTCCTTGAAAAACTCTCTGTTTCTGAAAAACACGTGAGCTGACAGGACAACTGCAGCAAGAATCAGAATGAGGTAGAACCAGCCTTCAGGATTTTCACCAAATGCATGGACACTCTCAATTATTCCGCTTCTTGTGATGAATGTTGCTATGATAACCAGGGCAAATGAGACGACAGAGAGCCAGAAGTTCCATGCTCTAAAGTTTCTGTTTCTCATTATTCCATGAAGAAGTGCTGTAACTGTGAGCCATGGCAGGAGTGAGGCATTCTCAACAGGATCCCATGCCCAGAACCCACCCCATCCAAGAGTTCTGTATGCCCACCAGCCACCAAGGAAAATTCCAACAGTGAGGAAAAGCCAGGAAAGAACTGCCCACTTCCTTAGCCTCAGATGCCAGTTTTCTTCACCGAAGTAGGCTGAAGAAACTGCAATCGCAAAGGGTATGGTTGCCGCAGCATATCCCAGAAAAACTGTTGGTGGGTGCAGCGCCATTTCAGGTGTTCTCAGAAGAGGATTCAGTCCATAACCTTCAGGAATTGGCTGACCAACCCCCCATCTTTCGAATGGATTGGAGATGACAAGCATTATAAACAGGAAAAACGCCACAACAACTCCGGAAATGCCGAGACTCATTGCAGCAATCCTGTCTTTCTTCTCAACATTTATCAGAATGACATTCAGTCCGGAAACAAACATTGCCCACAGAAGCAGTGACCCTTCCCTTCCCGCCCAGACAGCACTTATTGTGTAGAGCAGACTGAGGTGGGTATCTGAATATGAGTAAACATACTTGACATCAAAATCTCTTATGAGGAAATAATATGTGAGGAGGAAATAGGAAAGAAAAATTACTGCGGTGTAGAGGTAAAGGGTTCTTTCACCGTTCTGAAGGTGTTTCAGTGCTTTTTTCCCTTTTGCCATGACACCAATGAAAAATGAGTATGAGGAGAAAACAGCAAGTAAAAAAGAAATGACGATCAGAATGTATCCGGGGTCCATTGATTCACCTCATCCAACTTCTCCTTTCTTGACCTCGTATTTGCTTGGACATTTCAGCAACAAATCTTCAGCGTAGAATACTCCATCCCTGTAATTCCCTTTAACAACTGCAGGAATTCCCTCTTGATAATTTGAAACAGATCCGGTGTATTTCACGGTTATTTCAGTCTTTCCATCGCTGAGTTTGAAAATTCTGGTGTTGTTTTCAAAGAAGTACCGGGTTGAATTTGGGACTATTGTTCCATTGACCTGCACATTTTCTGCATACCCTCTCTCAACAACTTGAGAGACGGTTAGGTAGGGACTGATTCCCTGGTTGAATGAGACTATAACCAGTACTGAAAATACAATTACCGAAATTCCGACGAGGAGTTTGACTCTCTGACTTTTTTCCATGGCTTTTATTGGATATCAAACAAATTAAAGCTTTTCGGACATAATTAAACATTTAGGATGGCTCAGCACTCAAGACCCTCATCATAGCTGTCAGCGGGGCCCTTTCATCATCGCCATACCTTTTTGGTTTGCTTTACATTTAACCGTAACGCTAACCCTTAGAGAAAAATTTATAACATTTAATTATTAATGATTTAACATGAGATGCTCGATTGCACTGATGAAAGATGTTGAGAAAAGAGTTATTGAAAGAGGTGAGATATCTTTCAGAAATGCTGTTTTCAAGAGCGCAAATCAGGCATACTGGAAGGTTCTCGTTTCTGATGAAAGTAAAAAGGTCAGAAAGGACAAACTTGAATTTATAAGAATAAGAAGAATCAGACTCCCTCCAAAAAGCACCGTTGCACCTCTTTCAATAATAAGACATGCACTCGGAACTGCAATAGATATTCTGTCATCTGAACTGAAAAAGGTTGAGGAGACAAGAGAGATCACACATGCAATTTTCTATCCTATTGATGATGGAGAAATTGAAAGGGGAGATGTTGTTGGAGTTATAAAGGTATATCCTGTCAATGTTGGGAATTTTGATGAAAGAGAGTACATAAGGGCACCTGAAATAAAACCAAATCTCGAGGAAATCGAAGCTAACATGGTTTATCGAGATGGAAGGGACATAGTCAGGAACAAAATAAACGTTAGAGAGGCATGGTATTCCAGATGGAACCTTGGCGAGTGGAGGATGCTCATATCTGAAGAGAATATGAAGTTGATTCCAGGAAATTCAAGACTGATAAAGGTGAGGAACATTGAGATACCTCCAAACAGCATCCCTGTTCCTCTTTACGGATACAGACCACCATTTGGCACGGTTCTTGACATATACTCTCCCGGGAGACCAAGACGAATTGAAGAGAGAAAGATAATAACCCACGCTCTTTTTGTTCCATTCGAAGAGGCAGAGATAAGGAAAGGTGATGTTCTTGGAGTGATAAATGTTTACAGCGTTGCTGTTGGAGGAATTGTTGAGAGTGTCACACCGTTTCTGGCAGGCTCAGAGATGGGAAATGTTATTGTCAGGGAGAACGGAAAACTCAAAAGGATTGAATTTGAGCACAGACCATTTTTCTTCAGAAGGAGTGCTGTTGGATACTTCAAGCCAATAATCAGCACTGAAACTGTAAAAATCAGGGCAAACATTCCGGAAAGAGTTATGGTTGAGAAAATAGATGTTCCGGCAGGAACAGTAATTCAGCCGATGAGCGGGAAAGCTCATGCTTCAGGAGTTGTAATAGATGTTGAGTTTGAGGAACAGAAATTTGTCGAGGAGGACAGGGTTATTGATTATGCAATAGTCATATCTCCGGTTGATGGGGAGATCCTGAGAGGAGATATGATCGGTGTGATCATGCAGTATCAGATTTCCCCGCTCACGTATCCGGAGCTGTTCGTCAAGAGATATGGCTGAAGGCACAAACTATTTAAATTGAAATCTTTTTCGATTCACCAGGAGGTGTCACTGTGATCTGGCAGGGAAGGAGTAAGAGAAAGTACACTGGAAAACTCTACAAGAGATTCAGGAAAAAGAGAAAGTATGAACTCGGTAGAGAGTACATAGAAACGCTCATTGGGGACAGAAAAATCAAGAAAATCAGAGTCAGGGGTGGAAACTACAAAATCAGGCTCTTCAGAGATAAATATGCCAATGTATATGTTCCATCTCAGAAAAAGGTTGTCAGAGCTGAGATAAAATCAGTTATTGAGAACAGAGCTCACATTCACTTCGCAAGAAGGAACGTGCTGACTAAGGGGGCTGTAATAGAAACCACTGCAGGAAAGGCAGTTGTTACAAACAGACCGGGACAGGAAGGGATAGTAAACGCTGTTCTCATCGAATAATTCTGATCCCCGCTACACAATTTTTTAGCTCTGCCTTTTCTGATGCACTCCCTTGCAAATCCTTAAGGAAAAATCATTTCAGAAGCTGCAGAATTTAATAAATTTTCTGTTTTGAAGGCTTTTCTGGCAGTTTAAGAGAAAATTATTAATAATACGAGCTCATAAGGGCATACGTACTTGTTCTTTATCACTGGAGGTGGTTAGCTTGTCTGAACCTACGAGAGAACTGCTCTGGGGCGTGAGTGAGAGCATTGTACTCAGGCTGCATTATGTGCTTTTTGCAATAGCCACGGTGATTTTCATTCTCGGGGTTTTCAGATGGTACAGAATACTTAAAACAGGAAGGAATGATGAGAATCGATTTGACAGCCTTGGAAAAAGATTCTACTATGTTGTGAGAGATGGTCTGGCTTTTGCCAGACTTTACATGCGTGAGGAGAAGATGGGGATAATGCACATCTTAGTTCTCTGGGGGTTTGTGCTGCTCACAATCGGCACCCTCACACTCACCGTTGCGGAATACATAACCTCCTCTTTCTTCAGAGGAGTTTTTTATCTTGTATTTGAGGCAACTATGGATCTCGCAGGACTTGCATTATTTTCCGGCCTTGTTATTGCAATACACAACAGATACTTTGCAAAACCCTCGAGATTTGCCAGAAAATGGGAGCTTGCTAAGGATGATGGCTTTGTTCTCGCCCTCCTTCTTGTCATAACCCTTCTCGGATTTGTTGTGGAGGCCATAAGGATCTCAAGTGGAATGCCTTCCTACACTGCCATCATTGGCGGGTTCATTTCAAATCTGATTCCATTTGACCTCACAGCTTACAGAGTGACATGGAGTCTCCACTCCCTCCTTGCAATGCTTTTCATAGCCCTCATACCATACACAAAGCTCGCTCACATAGTCGCAGCTCCTCTGAACATTCTGACAAGGACAGAGAGGATTTCAGCAAGAACGATTGAGGATGAGGAGTACATGGGAGCAATAGAGCCAAAGGATCTCCAGTGGAGGGACATGCTATCAAGCCTTGCATGCATGAGATGCGGGAGGTGTCAGGATGCATGCCCGGCAACAAACTCAGGAACAACACTATCCCCGATGTTCATTATGCAGAACCTAAGGAAGACCCTTGATGAGAGCTTTGATTTTATTGGCAGGCAGAGGAATGATGATGTTCTTCTTCTTGACACCGTTCTCGACATGGAGGCTGTGTGGGCATGCACGACATGTAGAGCATGCATGGAGATGTGCCCTGTCTACATCGAGCAGATGGAGATTATTGGCGAAATGAGACGAGGAATAGTTGAAAGTGGTGAGGCTCCTCCGGACATAAGGGACTTTCTGACAAACGTTCAGAAGCAGAAGAATCCATGGGGAGAGGCAAAATACAAGAGAGATGCGTGGGCAAAGGGGCTTGATATTCCCCATGCAAAGAACACTGAATTTGAATGGCTCTGGTGGGTTGGATGCGGGCATGCTTTTGACAGCAGAAATCAGGAGGTTGCAAAGAAACTTGTCAGGATTCTGAATGAAATTGGAATAAGCTACGCCACTGTTGGAAGAGAGGAGGGATGCTGCGGAAATGATGTGAGGAGAGTTGGAGAGGAGGGACTCTTTCAGCTTCTTCAGGAAGAGAACATGGCTCTGTTTGAGAAATACGGAGTTGAAAAGGTATTTGCCACATCACCCCACTGCTACAACACATTCAAAAACGAATATGAAGGATTCGAGACAAAATTTGTTCTTGAAATAATTCTCGATGCGATAAGGGATGGCAGGCTAAAACTGAGACATCCTGTGAACAGAAAAGTAACATTTCACGATCCGTGCTACCTTGGAAGGTACAATGGAATGTACGAGCTTCCGAGAGAGATCCTGAGAGCCATTCCGGGGATTGAACTTGTCGAAATGCCAAGGAACAGGGAGAATGCCTTCTGCTGCGGTGGTGGGGGAGGAAATCTGGTCAGAGAGTATCCTGGAGAGGACAGACCAAACAACATTAGGGCGAGGGAAGCTGGAATGACAGATGCTGATATTCTGGCTGTTGCATGTCCGTTCTGCATGATAATGTTAGAAGATGGGGTAAAAATGGAAAAACTGGATGAGAAGCTTAGAGTGATGGATGTTATAGAACTCGTTTACCAGTCAGTACTTGGGGAAGAATGAAGAGGGGTTTTAGCCTCTTATTTTTCAGAAGGTTTAAAACTGATTTACGCAATTGATTTACTATGAAAATAGTTCATATTTCAGACGTTCATTTCGGATTTGAGCATTTGAAAGACAAAGCTGAAAAGGCTATAAAGCAGATAAATGATATTGAACCTGACATTGTTTTGCTTACAGGTGATGTGGGCCTGTGGGGTATACATCATGAATTTAAAGAGGCCTATGAGACCCTGTCACAATTGAGGGCAGATCTTTTTGCCATCCCCGGAAATCATGATGCCAGAAATGATGGGCTGAAGTATTTTGAACTGTACTTCGGGAAACCGAGAAAGGATGTGAGAACAGATGATGTTGTCATTCTCGGGGTGAACAGCACCCTTCCGGATACTGATGATGGCTACATTGGGCCCCATCAGAGAGAGTGGATGGCAAAAAAGGTCAGAAAAAACTGCATAAATGTTATTGCAATGCATCATCACATTGTTCCAGTGCCCCACACGGGCAGAAATATGAACGTGCTCATTGATGCAGCTGAAACGGTTGAAGCTCTGACCATTCACTGCCATGGTGGTATAGTTCTTGCAGGTCACAGGCATGTACCATACTCAACAAAACTGCTGAGAACCCACATAATCCACGCCGGCTCACTCAGCTCCTACAAGGTTCTCATGCCTGACAACAGCTACAACATAATAGAGATAGGCAATGACAAGATAGATCTGAAACTAAGATTTGTTGATCTGGGCGAGATCGAAATAGGGACGTTCACGCTCAAACCAGAACCTCCGGACTCCCTTCTGAAGTACCACAGACTCACCTCAACCAAGAAGGTTCTCTTTGTCTCCTCACAGAACTCGTGCAGAACGAAGATTGCCGAGGCGATATTCAACAGAGATGCACCTCACAACATGCACGCTGTGAGTGCGGGTTTCATGCCAGCCAGTGATGTGAGTGATCTTGCGAGATTCCTTGCAGAGAGGTCGGGACTGAAGTTAACAAAGCCAAGAAAGCTGGTGGATGAAATGATTGATGATGCGGACTGTGTTGTGTTCTTCGATGATGATACAGGGGAAATAAGGGCGGATGAGGTGTGGAAAATCAGAGCCCCTGAATCAGAAGAGGAGGCCATCAGAATGATGAAAGAGCTGGAGAAGAGGGTGAATGAACTTATAAGAAAACTCTTCACCGGCTGATGTCACCGAACCTCTCCACTGCAAGGTCAAAGAAGGAGATGAGAGATCTTCTCGCCACTTCATTGTCTGGGGTGCTGGAGTATCCGATGTAAACAAGCCTCTTTCCGTTAATTTCCAGCGGAGAGCCATCCGGATTCAGTATGTGAAACTCCGGAGTTCCTGTAGCACCGAAATTCATTGCCAGAAGCCTCTCTCTGTTGAAGTCCACTTTTATCACAACAAATCTTTCCATTGCCCTTTTGAGATCAGCGTATTTGGAAAGATTCTCAAGAAACGCCCTGCAGACGTGACATGTGTCAGAGTGTATGTAAACCAGAGCGGGTTTTGTTATCCCTCTTTGCAACCTCAAGCCCTTCCTCAAAGCTGAAAAAGTTTACCGGGTATTCAGCCCTCTCATTCTGTTCCGCCTGTTGGATTGCAAGGAACACTCCTGACAAAATCAGAGATATGGCTATGACATTGGCAATCCTGCCCTTTTCCATGCATTTATTCCTCCGTCAAGATCATATATGTTTGAATATCCCATCTGAGCAAGCTTTGACGCTGCAATCTTGCTCATGTGTCCACTCCTGCAGTAGACAAGTATCTTCGCATTTTTGTCTTCTGGCAGAACATCTGCAAACTCCTCAATTCTGTTGTAGGGTATCCAGACATCGGTGCCGGGAATGTGCTCCTGCTCTGGAACGTGGACGTCTACCACGAAAACATCTTCTTTCTGAATCAGCCGGTAGAACTCTTCTGGAGATAATGAAACAAATGCCCTTTCTCTCGGGAAGAGAATGTAGCTGTTGTAAAGGAGAAAAACAATAACTGCACCTACTGCCACGACAGTTATCACCCTTGCATCCATATTTTACATCTCATGTAAAAGTTAATAAAGTTTTTGGACTTTCACTCATGGGTGAAAAATCTCATCTGCTCTCAGAATTCTGATCGTATTTGTGGTTCCCGGCTCTCCGAAGGGGATGCCGGATGTGACAACCACCGTGCTGCTCCTTTCAAGATATCCCTTTTCAATGCTTTCCCTGACAGTGTTTTCAAGAAGCTCATCCGGAGACCTCTCCCTGAAAATTGCCATGAGAGGAATGCATCCCCATACAACTGAAAGCCTTCTCAGCACATCAGGACTGTGAGCTGCTGCTATCACAGGAGCACGAGGTCTGTATCTTGATATCTGAATTGCTGAAGCCCCTGTTCTTGTGAAAGTAATGATTGCTCTGGCATTCACCTCCTCAGCCATTCTTGCAGCAGACGCTGCTATTGATTGCGTAACAGATTCTGCAGGATGGCTCTGGAGATAACTGTATATTGATTCTGCCTTCCTTATGACCCTGTCCATAACCCTGACAGCCTCAACAGGGTAATTTCCCGACGCAGTCTCTTCAGAGAGCATCAGGGCATCACTCCCGTCAAGCACGGCGTTTGCAACATCTGTCACCTCAGCTCTCGTCGGTGTTTTCTGAACAACCATTGATTTGAGCATCTGAGTTGCCGTTATTACGGGCTTTCCTGCCCTGTTTGCAAGTTTTATCGCCTTTTTCTGGATCACAGGGATCTCCTCTACTGGCATCTCGACTCCCAAATCTCCTCTGGCGATCATTATCCCATCTGCAGCTCCGATTATATCTTCAAGATTCTCAACCGCCTCTCTCCTCTCTATCTTTGCGATCACAGGAACATTCCTTCCAGTTTCACTGACAGCATCTTTCAGCATTCTCACATCCTCAGCGCATCTCACAAACGAAATTGCAACCCAGTCAACTCCAGCCTCAATCCCGAACCGCAGATCTTCAATGTCCTTCTCGGTGAGGGGTGGAAGAGCTGTCTTTTCCGGAAATGATATCCCCTTGTAGGATGTCAGATGTCCTCCCTCGATTACCTCAGCCATCGCCTCCATTTCTCCGACAGCGACAACCCTGAGCCTTATGGTACCATCTGCCAGATGAATGATGTCACCCTCTTTCAGAGCGTTCAATGTTTCAGGACTGCTGACCGGAATTGAGACCTCGCTTTCATCCTCTTCAGGGGTCAGCCTTATTCTCTCCCCTCTGTGGAGGGTTAGCGGTGACCTCAGTCTGCCTATTCTCATCTTGGCCCCGGAAAGATCCATGAGAACTGCAACAGGCTTTGCTGCCTTTTCGGATGCAGCCCTCACTCTCTCAATGAGTCTGCGATGATAATCATGGGTCCCGAAGGACATGTTGAGCCTTGCAACATCCATTCCGGCATCCACCAGCTTTTCTATCATCTCCCGAGACTCCGAAGCCGGGCCAACTGTGCATACGATTTTTGTCCTTCTGATCTGGAGGGGTTTACTGACCGATTCCATTGATAAGTATTCTGATATCAAACCTATTAATTTAACCGATGATTGTTAAAAAAATAGGGAAAAATTCGCTGAAAGCTCATGCACATGAGCTGTGGCACTTGCAAATTCCTGTCTTCCTTCTGCCTACCTTCGCGATTTTCATGGTGTTAATTTTTCATTAAATGTATAATAATATTTCGGTCACAGCTCTCACTTCAGAAAAGAGCTGTTGAGGGGATTATGGGAAAACAAACACAGTCAGGCCGGCAAGAAATGACGAACCTCGATGGTTCATCAGCTTTTAAGTCCTTCTCTTATCCTGACGTATTCCTCGTAGTCTATTTCCCCTCTCGCCAGCCTTTCCTTGAGTATTTCAAGTGCACTGTCTCTCCCAGCATCACCGCTTTCCCTTTTTCCCAGAGTATTTATCAGAGCATAGACGACTGCCACTATTATAACAAGCCATATTATCTGCCACAGAAATCCGAGTCCAAGTCCCATGCCTCCAAATCCACCGAATCCCCCCATCATCCCACCGTAACCCATCATGTCGCATCCACCTCCATAAAAACTGTATGACAGGGGGCATCACCACCCCATCATGGGGCAGCCGCCATAACCTCCGTAGCCATATCCATTGCCATTACCATATCCACCTCCCTGATATCCATGGTATCCCCAACCAAGCATCCAGGGTGGCAGGGATGGGCCCTCAGCCTCCTCCGGTGCATTGAAATCAGGAACAAATCCATTTTCCATCATTCCGTAACCCATCATGGGGAATCCAAATCCATATCCTCCATACGATCCCGTGTGGGCTGATACGGTGTAGAGAACTGCCAGAGCAAGCAGTCCGATACCAACTCCGATTCCAATCTTACCTGCTTTTTTCATCTCACATCACCTCTGAACAACAATTGTTCTCAGGGGCAATAGGTGTGTGGGTTGAAAATGACATGCCTGGGGGAGGTTTAATCGGATAAAATCTGAATTAGGGATCCCAAAAGTTTCAGAATTGGAAATAAATCTTTAAAAACACCTTTAAAAGAAACAGAATGATTTAGGTATCTCTGGATCGCTATCTGAGAATTCTCATGGCGTTGAAAACTGCAATGAGGGCAACGCCAACATCTGCAAAAACAGCCTCCCACATTGTTGCCTCCCCGAGAACTCCAAGAGATATGAAGGCGAATTTTATGCCAAGAGCAAGAATTATGTTCTGCCATACGATGTTTCTTGTTTTTCTGGCAGTTCTTATTCCCTGAGGTACCTTTGAAGGTCTGTCATCCATTATCACAACATCTGCAGTTTCAATGGCTGCATCACTTCCAAGAGCGCCCATCGCAACTCCAACATCTGCCTGAGCCAAGGCCGGAGCGTCATTGATACCATCTCCAACAAAAACTATTTTCTCATTCTCTCTTTTTGATCTCTCAAGCTCCTCAACCACCCTGACCTTATCTTCAGGAAGCAGCTCAGCGTAAAATTCATCAATTCCTATCTGCCCTGCTATTTCCTCAGCAACCACCCTGCTATCTCCAGTCACCATAACAACCTTCCTGACTCCAAGCTCCTTCAGCTCCCTCACAGTCTGATGGGCATCCTCCTTGATCTCATCGGATATGATGATGTATCCTGCATAGACACCATTTACGACCACATGCGCAACAGTTCCGCTGACATCACAAGTGTCGTGCTCCACACGAAATCTGTGAAGAATTCTGTCATTTCCAACCACAATTTCAAGGCCATTAACCACCGTCCTCACACCGTGTCCTGATATTTCCTCAAAACTCTCAACATCAACCTTCAGTGAATCTTCATGCAATCCGAAGGCTTCCTTTATTGCCTTGGCTACCGGATGATCGGAATGAATCTCTGCCATCGCGGCAAATCTGAGAATATCATTCTCCCTGTATCCATTTCTTGTCTCTATCCTTGTCACCCGGAAAACACCTTTTGTAAGTGTTCCGGTTTTGTCAAAGGCAACGACAGATGGGTTAGCAAGAGAATCAAGAAAGCCCGATCCTTTGACAAGTATTCCGTCTCTGGCAGCTCTTCCAATTCCTCCAAAATAGCCGAGAGGTATTGACAGAACAAGAGCACAGGGACAGGATATGACAAGCAAGACAAGGGCTCTGTAAATCCATGGCGAAAATGGCTGGTTTAGAAGAACCGGAGGAACCACTGCTATAATCATGGCCAGTGCAACAACAACTGGAGTGTATACCTTTGCAAACCTTGTTATGAATTTCTCAGTTTTTGCCTTTCTTGATGCTGCACTTTCAACAAGCTCAAGAATTCTTGAAACCGTCGATTCTTTCAGCTCTTTTTCAACTCTGACCTTTAGAAGTCCGCTCAGATTGACCATTCCTGAGAGTACAGTCTCTCCCTCTTTCACGCCTCTCGGTACGCTCTCCCCTGTGAGAGCTGAGGTATCGACTGTTGATGATCCCTCAACAACAGTACCATCAACCGGAATTTTCTCTCCCGGCCTGACTATCACCAGATCTCCCACTTTCAGATCTTCAGGTCTCACCTTCAGAACCTCATCCTCCTTGATGAGATTGGCATATTCTGCCTTGAGTGCAAGAAGTGATCTTATGGATCTTCTTGATCTGTTGACGGCAAGATCTTGGAAAAAGTCACCAACAACGTAAAAGAGCATGACTCCAACAGCCTCGGGATACTCTTTTATTGCAAATGCACCCAGGGTAGCTACAGCTATCAGGAAATTCTCGTCAAAAACGCTTCCCCTGAGGGTGTTGGCAAGGGCGTTTTTCAAAACCCTCCATCCAACGATCACGTAGCTCAATGCAAAGATTGAGAAAACAAAGGTGTTATCGATACCATAATAGTATCTCAGGATGATTCCAGTGAAGAACAGGATGAGAGAAGGGATTATAAGGAGCAAATGCCTTCTTATTTCCTGTCTGTCTTCTGCAGACTCATAATCATCTTTTTCAATTATATCGGCTTTGGGCTCTATTTTTCTGATTATTTCCTTAGCTTTTTCCACATCACCCTGTATCACTGCCTCCTTTGTTGCAAAACTGATAACTGAGCTTTCAAAACCCTGCTTTTTCAGCTCTTCCTCAATCTTAACAGCACAGCTTGCGCAGTCAACACCTTCAAGTCTGAACCTTTTTGGTTTTTCACCCATCTGCTCACATCCTGAGCCTTCTTCTCTCTCCAACATGCTCAAGGGCTATGCTGAGGATTGCTGCAACGTGCTCGTCATCAAGACTGTAGAACACGTTTCTTCCCTCCCTTCTGTACTTCACAAGCTTTTTGTCCCTCAGCACCCTCAGCTGATGGGAGACTGCAGAGGCTGACAGTCCTGTAATTTCCGAAAGATCACACGTGCACAGTTCACGATTAAGGAGAGAGAGAAGAATTTTGAGCCTTGTAAAATCTGAAAATGCCTCAAGAAAGTCTGCAAGTTCAATTATGTGCTCATCCTGAGGCAGGTATGATCTGACGTCCTCTATGAACTCGCTCACCCTCTCTTCCCTGCACACCGGAGTTCTTTTTACCATAATTGAACAATTGTTCAAATGTTTAAATAACTTTCCACAGACATTCTGGGGGAAAGAAATTTATACGTTTAATATAAAATAAACAGTATGAATGGATTTCACATGTTCCCGTTTGGGTATGGGTTTGGTTTCTTTGGCTTCTGGACGATTTTCTGGCTGATTGTATGGGTTCTGATAGCATATCTTGTTTATCAGGATGCTGAAAAGAGAGGGATGAATGGTCTGCTCTGGCTGATCCTCATTCTGATTCCGATGGTTAACATAGTTGCCCTGATAATATACATAGTGGTAAGGGAGTCACAGCCTCAGACTCAGAAAAGAGAGGCAGAGAAGACACCACTTGAGATTCTGAAAGAGAGGTATGCAAGGGGAGAGATCACTCACGAAGAGTTTGAAAAAATGAAGAGAGAGCTTGAAAAATAGGTGGAGTGAAAATGGAAAAGCACAGCCATGAGAATCATGGAGAGAAAACAGAAATGCATGACAGCCATGAAATGAAGCATGGAGGAGCAGAGACAGGGCATGAAATGCATGAAAGATCTCACACCCATGACCATCACAGGCACATGATGGAGGATTTCAAAAGAAGGTTCTATGTTTCGACAGTCTTCACAGTCCCAGTACTCCTTCTCTCGCCCCTAATCCAGTCTATTCTTGGCATATCGGTGGTGTTTCCGGGAGACAGATTTGTGCTGTTTGTGCTATCCTCATTTGTTTACTTTTACGGTGGATATCCATTTTTCAGGGGTTTTTTTGACGAAATCAAAAAGAAAATGCCAGGAATGATGACACTGATAGCTGTCGCAATTTCAGCAGCCTACATTTACAGCTCAGCAGTTGTTTTCGGGCTTGAAGGGAAGTTCTTCTTCTGGGAGCTCGCCACCCTTATAGACATCATGCTTCTTGGTCATTACATTGAGATGAAGTCTGTTCTCGGTGCATCAAGGGCGTTAGAGGAACTTGTCAAGATAATGCCATCTACTGCCCACCTTGTTGAGGGTAATGAGGTTAGAGAGGTTCCTGTTGAAGATCTGAAAGTGGGAGATCTGGTGATAGTCAGGCCGGGAGAGAAAATTCCGGTTGATGGTACTGTTGTTGAGGGTCAGAGCTATGTTGATGAGTCCATGCTTACGGGAGAGAGCAAGCCAGTGCTGAAAAAGGAGGGCGATGAGGTAATCGGAGGATCAATAAACATGGAGGGGTCAATGACCGTTGAGGTGAAAAAGACAGGAAAGGAAACGTATTTGAGTAAGATCATAGAGCTTGTCAGACAGGCACAGGAAACAAAGTCCAGAACCCAGGATCTCGCCAACAGAGCTGCCTTCTACCTGACCATCATCGCCCTAAGCGTTGGAGCGGTAACATTTGTGGCATGGATACTGTTCGGAGAGGAGCTTGCATTTGGAGTTGAGAGAGCTGTTACGGTCATGGTCATCTCATGCCCCCATGCCTTGGGACTTGCGGTGCCGCTTGTTGTGGCAGTTTCAACATCCCTTGCTGCAAAGAACGGGCTGCTCATAAGAGACAGACAGGCTTTTGAGAGAACAAAGGATGTTGAGGCAGTTGTGTTTGACAAAACCGGAACTCTGACCGAAGGAAGGTTCGGAGTTACCGATGTCGTGATTTCTGGAGAAAAAGAGGATGAGGTTCTGAGAATAGCAGCGAGCATTGAAATGCACTCCGAACATCCAATTGCAAGGAGTATTGTTGAAGAGGCCGAAAAAAGAGGTCTGAAGATGGAGAGGGTTGATGAGTTCAGAGCCGTTCCGGGAAAGGGTGTTGAGGCAACCATTAACGGAGAAACCTACCGAATCGTCAGTCCTGGGTATCTGAAGGAGATGGGACTTGATCTTGATGAAAAAGCGAGAGAGCTAACAAAACAGGGAAAAACAGTAGTTTTCCTGCTGAAAGACTCTGAAATCATTGGGGCTATTGCCTTGGCGGATAAGATCAAGCCAGAGTCAAGAGAAGCGATAGCGAGCCTGAAGATGATGGGTGTGAAGTGCATGATGCTGACTGGCGACAACAGAGCAGTTGCAGCTTGGGTCGCTCAGGAGCTTGAACTTGATGAGGTTTTTGCTGAAGTCCTTCCACATGAAAAGGCGGAGATAATCAGAAAGGTTCAGGAAAAGTACGTCACTGCTATGGTGGGTGATGGTATCAATGACGCTCCGGCCTTGGCTCAGGCAGATGTGGGAATTGCCATAGGAGCGGGAACCGATGTGGCAATTGAGACGGCAGACATAATACTTGTAAGAAGTGACCCGAGAGATGTTGTAAATATAATTGAACTCTCCAGAAAGACCTACAGGAAGATGATACAGAATCTGATCTGGGCCACAGGCTACAACAGCGTTGCAATACCTCTTGCAGCTGGAGTGGCTTACGGCCTTGGCATTCTGCTCACCCCAGCCATTGGTGCTGCCCTCATGTCCCTCAGCACGATCATAGTTGCAATAAATGCAAGGCTGCTGAAGTGACTTCAGGTAAATTTAACTCTGTTTATTCTTTACATTTTGTTAGGAGTTAGGTATATACGTGCTGACATTGTTAGTTTATTTTGTGAAAGAGGAAGGTAAGTTGAAGCTGAAGGTTGAGGGAATGACATGCTCATCCTGTGCAAGGAACATAGAGACTGCCGTGTCTCAGCTTGAGGGAGTGAAAAAAGCCAGTGTCAACTTCTCAACAGAGACACTCTTGCTGGAGATAGACCCTGAAAGTGTGACCATGAATGAGATCAGGGAGGCTGTGGAAAGCATAGGATACAAAATTGCTGACGAAAGCAAAAGTGTGACTGTGAGGATAGGAGGAATGACATGTGCTTCATGTGTCAGAACTATTGAAACGGTACTCAGTGAGCTTTCCGGAGTGGAAGATGTTAGTGTCAATCTTGCCACAGAATCCGCGATCGTTGTTTACAATCCAAGGTTTGTAACTCTTGAGGACATTAAGGAGGCTGTTGAAAGCGTAGGCTACAGGTTCATTGGTGTTGCAGGTGATAAAGTAAAAGAGGAACCCAGAGAATCTCACATAGCAGAAATGAAGAAGAAACTTGCCTTTGCAGCATTCTTTGGTACCATCTTGCTTGTTATGCAGTACGGAAAATACATCGGAGTCCCCGAGGTACCCTACAGCAGCCTGATCCAGTTTGCACTCACAACCCCGGTCATGGTTTACTCCGGAAAAAGCATGTTTGCAGCTGCATTGAGAGCGGTGAGTCATAGGACTCTGAACATGGATGTTATGTATTCAATGGGTGTAGGCTCAGCATACGTTGCCAGCGTTCTTTCAACCATAGGCCTTTTACCTGAAGATTATCTTTTTTACGAGACTGCAGTTCTCCTTCTCGCATTTCTGCTACTGGGAAGAACCCTCGAGGCGATAGCAAAAGGAAGGACAAGTGAGGCAATAAAGAAGCTTGTGGGTCTTCAAGCAAAAACTGCCACTGTTGTCAGAGATGGGAAGGAGATTGAGGTGCCGGTGGAGGATGTGAGGGTTGGAGATCTGGTGATAGTCAGACCGGGAGAGAAAATTCCGGTTGATGGTACTGTTGTTGAGGGTCAGAGCTATGTTGATGAGTCCATGATTACGGGGGAGCCGGTGCCAAATCTCAAAAAGCCAGGAGATGAGGTTGTTGGAGCAACAATAAACAAGAACAGCGTTCTCAAAATTGAGGCAACAAGAGTTGGGAGTGATACTGTTCTTGCTCAGATAATAAGGCTTGTTGAGGAAGCAATGGGCAGCAAACCTCCAATTCAGAGGCTTGCTGATCGCATAGTCACTTACTTTATTCCTGCTGTGCTGACGGTAGCCATAACCTCGTTCATATACTGGTACTTCATTGCTGAGGTTCCATCGTTGTTTGCCTTCACAACCCTTGTTGCCGTTCTTGTCATAGCATGCCCCTGTGCGTTTGGACTTGCAACACCCACCGCTTTGACTGTTGGGATGGGAAAAGGTGCCGAGCTTGGAATACTGATCAAGAGTGGAGATGCCCTTGAGATTGCAAGAAAGGTAACAACGGTTGTGTTTGATAAAACCGGCACTCTGACGAAAGGTAAACCGGAGGTGACGGATATAATCACCTTCAGCGGCACTCAGGATGAGGTTCTGAGGATGACAGCAATTGCAGAAAAAAGAAGCGAGCATCCACTGGCAGAGGCAGTTGTCAGGAAAGCTGAGGAAAGAGGAATTGAGATTGATGAGCCCGAGAAGTTTGAGGTTATCGCTGGCAAGGGTGTTATGGCCTCACTGAATGGAAACAGAATTCTCGTTGGAAGCAGAAAGCTCATGGTTGAGAATGGAGTGGAAGTTGATGACAGGGCTGAAAAGGATCTTCAGAGCCTTGAGGAAGAGGCAAAAACTGCAGTACTTGTTGCCACCAATGGGAGAGTAGTGGGTGTTATTGGGATAGCAGACACGATAAAGGAGTCCGCAGCTGAGGCCATTCAGGAGCTTCACAGAATGGGAAAGAAGGTTGCAATGATAACCGGTGATAACAGCAGAACTGCAAAAGCAATTGCGAGAAAGCTTGGCATTGATACTGTTATGGCTGAGGTCCTGCCCCACCAGAAAGCGGAGAAGGTAAAGAGGCTCCAGGAAAATGGAGAGGTTGTTGCTTTTGTTGGGGATGGTATTAATGACGCTCCGGCATTGGCTCAGGCCAATCTTGGAATAGCCATAGGCAGCGGTACTGATGTTGCAATTGAGAGTGGTGAGATCGTGCTTATGAGAGATGATATAAAGGACGTTGTTGCTGCAATACAGCTCAGCGAGAAAACTCTGGGGAAGATAAAGCAGAACCTTTTCTGGGCAATGATCTACAACACCATACTGATTCCTGTTGCGGCTGGCTTGCTTTACATCCCATTAGGACTGACTTTCAGACCTGAGTGGGCTGGCTTGGCAATGGCAATGAGCAGCGTAAGTGTTGTTACAAATTCCCTGCTGATGAAGAACTATGTACCGCCGGTTAAGCGTAAAAAGGGATGACAAACGATAAATGCAAGATTATCGGAAGAAAACGAGTGAAATCATGGCAGGGACCTGAGTTTGAAACAGTTATATGGAGTAACCGAAGGACCAGAATTGGGTTTCTGAGACATTTTCAGCTTGCAAACTTTTCTTTTGAGATGAGATCTAATCAGAAAATCAGAGGGGAGATGGAGCCTCTTCACGAGTTTGACTATGTTCAGATGTTTCCATTTGTTCTTGCATACCATCTTCCTTTTATTTTTCAGAGAATCGCAGACTGACATGAATTTGCTGTTGCCACTCTTGGAATGCTTCTTTTCTGGGAAATTCTTTCAGAAGTTTTATATAATAATAAAATTCGGTGACTATCTGAGAATTTACCGGCAGTACATTCATCCGCTTACTATGCTGTACTGGATTTTATCGCCAACACTTGTTCTACTTCCGTTTATTTTAATCTAATTGAGATGGGGTTTGATGCTATTTTGGAGGAATTTAAATCCCTTAAATCCGCTATCAAGGACATCTTCCAAAATTCTTATAAACAAATCATAGAGATGGGTAAAAGTAGGGCCCGTAGCTTAGCCAGGTCAGAGCGCCCGGCTCATAACCGGGCGGTCGAGGGTTCAAATCCCTCCGGGCCCATTCCTATATGGGCTAATCAGCACCGCCAAACCGTTAACCGTTTATTTTTCGATCATAACCACCATTCTTGAGGGATTGATGAGGGGCTATTTGATTATATTCAAATTAGCAACAATAGGGGAGGTCTTATTGACTGCAAGGGTGCTAAGAGGGCTTATCCCAGAAGAGGAGGAGATTGCATATATAAAAGGATTGAGGCGAATCGAATTGTTTTTACTGGACTCCGAACATTCTAAGTAGTTTTATCAACTTCTTCCAACAATTTTCTGTCATGAAATATTGAGGTCATCATACAAGTGGCTGAAGAGGGAGGATATACTGTCAGCTGTCCAGCACTGCCCGGCTGCCATTCTAAGGGATAAACAATCGAAGACGATCTGCAATTCATTGAAGATCAGATAATGCTGCTGCTTGGATCTGATATTTTGTTTTCCTGATTTCGATATCTATTTATACATCAGGTGTATAATAGGTTTTGGTAGTAAAATGCTGGGAAATGGAGCAGAACATAAGTCCACCACAGAAAGATTGCCAAATCGAGGTGAATGGTGATGGAACATACATTGTCTCCCATACTATTGCGACTGAAAAGAGGAGCTTCCCTTCTGACTCTCACATTCTTGGTCACAGTTTCTTTTACTTCCAAAGTTAGTGCTCACTGCCCATTATGCACGATAGGTATTGCCGCTGCAGCTGGCAGTGCAGCATTTCTTGGGGTAAAAACAACTGTCATCGGGCTTTTTGTTGGAGCCTTTGCATTCTCAATGGGATCTTGGATTGGAAACATAAAGGGGTACGTCAAATACCAGAAACTGTTTCTCGGATGGATTTCATATATAATTACAATTCTGCCACTGGCGCCATTAACAGGAGGGGTTTTGCCTGTTTATATCTCAATAGCAGGAGATTACGGCTCAGTGCTAAACCGTACATACCTCCTCAATGGATTCGTTGTGGGTAGTTTGATTGGTGTGGTCGCTGCAATGACCACTCCATGGATAAGTGAGGAGATTACTAAGATTAGGGATGGGAAAAGGATTGCATTTCAGGGAGTCATCCTCACATTACTGATTCTGGTAGCACTTGGAATTGCTATTCAGGGAATTGCATGGGAGGTTAGGATACGATGATGTTTGGAGGTGATGAGGTTGTATTTGAGTGATACACTGCTGATTGTGATTTCCTTTATCTCGGCTCTGTATTTTCTCTCTCTTGTTGTGAGGAATGTAATAAAAACTTTTGATTTCTGTCCGATCTGTTTTTCAGTATCTGCCACCTGGGTAACACTGCTAACTCTGAACACCTTTGGGTATTTTTCTGACAGACTTGTTATCGCTCTTTTAATGGGACAGAGTATAACCGGTATTTTCTATTTGGCTGAGAAAAGAGCTAAGGAGGATTTGAGGATATTCAATTTCCCATTTCTTCTGACTCTCACATTTCTTGGATATGTATCATTAAACATGGCTCAGATATCTATAAACACTGTAATTTTTCTGATTGGGCTGTGGTTCGTTTTCTTGGTAGCCTATCTGTTCAGATCTGACCGCAAAATTAAAAAAATTGCTGGAAGAATAATAGAATGCTGCAAAAATTGGTGAAAATTTTTTGCAAGTGCGGGGGGTGGGATTCGAACCCACGAACCCCTGCGGGAGGAGATCTTGAGTCTCCCGCCTTTGGCCTGGCTCGGCAACCCCCGCATCACCACAGTGATTTTGTTTTTTTGCATAATCCCAACCCTGAGCTTATAGGTTTTGTGGACGGTCAGCATTTCAGGAAAAAATTCAAATCTCTTACATTTCTGGCATTGCAGAAATTCAAACTCACTGTCCTTTTCCGCTCATTACCTCATTTATTGTCTTTATCGCACAGAGATCTCCACACATGCTGCACGTCTCACCTTTTGATTTCCTTCTTGCATGAATCTCCCTCGCTTTTTCTGGATCAAGTGAGAGTCTGAACTGCCTCTCCCAGTCCAGTCTTTTTCTCGCTAAGCTCATCTCATAATCAACTTTTCTTGCCCTCTCCCTCTGCCCTTCCTTAACCAGATCTATGGCATGGGCAGCAATCTTCGACGCGATGACTCCCTCTCTCACGTCATCAACAGTTGGCAGGGCCAGATGCTCTGCTGGTGTGACGTAGCATATGAAATCCGCTCCGTGCATCCCGGCTATTGCAGCACCAATCGCTCCTGCAATGTGATCATAACCTGCAGCTATATCTGTAACAAGGGGGCCGAGGAGATAAAGGGGTGCTTCACCCGTTGCAAGTTTCATTGCCCTAACGCTTGTTGCAATCTCATCTACGGGCACATGACCTGGTCCCTCAACCATGGCCTGAACTCCGGCTTCTCTACACTTTTCGGTTAGCTCTCCCAGAATTATGAATTCGGTGAACTTCACCCTGTCGCTTGCGTCATGAATGCATCCGGGCCTGAAAGCATCTCCAAGGCTTATGGTCACGTCATACTCCCTCATCAGCTCCAGAAGATAGTCAAAATTCTCATAGTACGGGTTTTCCATTCCTGTATGCTTCATCCAGGCTATTGTGAGCGATCCCCCTCTGCTCACAATCCCGAGAAGTCTGCTGCTTTTTTCCAGTCTTTCAACTGTTGTTCTGCAGACTCCAGCGTGAATTGTCATGAAATCAACACCATCCTTGGCATGCTTCTCCACGACATTGAAGAAATCATCTTCATCTGCATCGGCAACATCCATCTCTCTTGCAATCTGATAAATAGGCACTGTGCCAAACGGGACATCAACAACCTCCATTATTTTCTTTCTTATGAAATCCAGATCACCACCGCTGCTCAGATCCATTACTGCATCTGCACCATACTTCTGAGCCACAACAGCCTTTTCAATTTCCTCTTCAAGGTTTATGTAGTCTGCTGAGGTGCCGATATTGGCGTTGATCTTTGTTGACATCAGCTTTCCAATTGCCCTTGGCCTGAAATCTTCACCTTTTTTTATGTTTCTGGGCACAACCACCTTTCCCTGATCGATGAGTGTGAGAATTTTTTCTATATCGATGCCCTCGTAGGATTCAACTTCTCCAAGCCACTCAGGCATATCTCCACTTCTTGCGTGTTCAATCAGGGTCTCCATAATAGTGGAGAAAGGAATCTCAGGTTTTAAAATATCTTTGCAAGAATGATCCCTGAGTGCTACCACTCGATGACAACTGCGTTATTCTGACATGCTCTGACACATGCTCCGCACTCCATGCAGAGCATCTCCTCAATCACAGCCTTTGATCTGACAATTCTTATCGCATTTCCTCTGCATGCATCAATGCACAATCCACAACCATCACGTCTTTCAGCCATTATTATTGCAGGCATAACAGATTACAGCCACTCTGAAAAAGTAAGATTTCTTGATATGTGAGGTTCTGAGTCAAATACTCACTTTCGCTAATTTATTTTGTTATAATTATTAAAGGGAATTATCATCTAAAAAAGGAAAAAGCATAAATACTAAGAAGATGCCCAGAATGCATGGATAAGAAGATACTGCTTGACGAGAATGAAATGCCAGACAGGTGGTACAACATTCTGCCTGATCTTCCAGAACCTCTTCCTCCACCCCTCGATCCAGAGACAAACGAACCAATGGCTCCGGAAAAGCTTCTTGCCATATTTCCAATGGAGCTGTTGAAGCAGGAGATGAGCGAAGAGAGGTACATAAAAATTCCCGGTGAAGTTCTTGAGATTTACAAGCTCTGGAGACCGACCCCTCTCATAAGGGCAGAGAGACTTGAGAGATTTCTGAAAACTCCTGCAAAAATCTTCTACAAGTATGAGGGTGTAAGCCCTCCCGGAAGTCACAAGCCAAACACAGCTGTAGCTCAGGCTTACTACAACGCCAAAGAGGGTATTGAAAGGCTCACAACCGAGACAGGAGCGGGACAGTGGGGATCTGCTTTAGCTTTTGCAACAAGGTTATTTGAAATGGACTGCAGGGTTTACATGGTGAAGGCAAGCTACCATCAGAAGCCATACAGAAGAGTGCTCATGGAGCTCTGGAACGCGGAGGTTATACCCAGTCCGTCTGATATGACCGAAAGCGGTAAAAAAATACTGGAAAAGGATCCGGACAACCCTGGAAGTTTGGGAATAGCTATAAGCGAGGCTGTTGAGGATGCTGTTAAAAATGAAAACACAAACTACAGCCTTGGGAGTGTTCTCAATCACGTGCTTCTGCACCAGACAATAATAGGACTTGAAACGAAAAAGCAGCTCGAAATTGCGGAGGAAAGACCGGATGTTATGGTGGGATGTGTTGGAGGGGGGAGCAACTTTGCCGGGCTTGTTTATCCATTCATAAACGATGATGGGGTGGAGTTCATTGCAGTTGAGCCTGAGGCCTGCCCCACACTGACAAAGGGAGAATACAGGTATGACTTTGGAGATACTGCTGGTTTAACACCTCTGCTGAAAATGTACACCCTGGGCAAGGACTTCATTCCACCACCAATTCATGCCGGAGGGTTGAGGTATCATGGCGATGCACCAACTCTATGCCTTCTTGTGAAGCACGGAATCGTGAAGGCAAGAGCTGTGAGCCAGATTGACACCTTCAGGGCAGGAAAGATGTTCACTGAAACAGAGGGAATAGTACCGGCTCCGGAATCAACCCATGCCATAAAGGTCGTGATTGATGAGGCTATCAAGGCAAGGGAGAACAACGAGGAAAAGGTAATTGTGTTCAATCTGAGCGGCCACGGACACTTTGATCTCAAGGCTTATCAGGACTTCATGGAAGGAAAGCTCGTCTAATTCTTTATTTTCTAATTCTGTCCAGCAAAAATATTGCTGTTATTATAATCCCTATGTCAAAGATTATTCTGATGAGTGCTGCCTTTTGTAATCAAAGAACATTCCAATCACTGAATTGAGGTTGAAATAAAGCCCGACTATCCCAACAAACGCCAGTATTCCGGCTACAATCTGAACAATCCTGTTCATCTCCTTCTCACCATCCACAGTGCAGCACCTCCTGCCGTTATGAGAGAAACCATTTCAAATCCCGGAACGGCCTTTGGTACGTATTCTGGTCTGTATTCAGGAACAGGAGTTTCTCTCATATCTTCTCTGACAAAGTCCTCAACCCTGAACGTTTTCTTCTTTACCTCACTCTCTTTGTAACCCTCCGGATTGAACTTCACAACATCCTCTTTTGTGCCCGTCACATAATTCTCGCTCCAGATCTCAAGAACGATTCTGTAGTTGTATCTGTCAATCAGATTAATGTCAAACTGAAGGAGATTGGTTTTTCCAGCATCAACACTCTTCTCAGACCAGAAATCGTCCACAAGCAGGTTTGACTCAAGCTGTACTGCCTTAATTCTGAACCTCACACTTTCAACTGTTTCGGGGCTTTCAGCATAGTATGTTGCTCTCAGCACCACTCTGCTGTCTGATTTGTTCAGAACTGCAAAATCCGCGTTTTTCACAGTAATCTCAATCCTCTCTTCATCAGATGATATCTGGGAGAGCTTGAAATGTTTATATCTCGTGTTGAATAAATTCTGCCATCTTTTTCCAGATATATCTTGACCCTGTAATTGTACCCTTTCTTCACCGCGCACCTCACAACTTCTGATGCATATTCTCCATCGCCAACGATTTTTTTGGAAAACTGATAAGGGGAAAGATTGTTGATGCATCTAAGAACTTATTGAAATATTGAAGTCATTTAAATCATTTGATTTTATAATATCAAAATAGAAAGCAAGTTCAGCATGACTTGAATTTAACCTCTCAAACTTGATATCAACGTTAATTCAGTATGCGAATTGCTGTGATTCATTTTTTATTGGTATTAAGGGTGTTATTCCTGCAGTGAACAGGAAAATAATAATGACAGCAATATAATGAATTGGTCTAATCATCCTTTCTGTTATTTAATTAAAATATAAAAACATTTTCTTTTAAATTGTCTGATTTCATTTTTTAGAAAGAAATTGCAGCTGATTACATCTTTACAACCCTGTGGATGAAATATCGGTCCTCATCATCTCACGAGAAATTGACACCTTGATATTGTCTCTGATTTTGGCAAGTTTTAAATATAAATTCAAAAATCTTAACTTGGGTGTCAGTTATGGAGCATGAAGAGAGCTCTGCAAAAAATAATGTCGAAACAGAAACTGAGGAAAAGATAAAGGGAAAAACTGTTCCAGTTGGGATAAAAATCGGGTCCCAGAGAACTGTCATTGCTAAGGAAAACGATACAATCATCGTTGAAACATGCATTAAGGAACGGGAGAATCCCATCACGGGGGAAAAGGACTACATAATAGGTAATGAAGCAGCAGAACTTTACGGTGATGAGGCAGTTTATATGCTGAGAGCCGGATTACCTGGAACGGAAGATGAAGCGGAACTGTTGAAGATATTTCTTGGAAGGATAGCATCCGAATACGGAATCCCGGAAAACTCTTATGTTACATACGGTATCCCTTCAACTGAATCTGAAGAAGGAGTTCAGCTTTTTAAGAAGGTAGTCAGCCAGGTTCCCATAGGTTGGGCTGGAAAAGAAGTGTGGAATGATTCATTTCTTTCAGCTTTATCCCTGCCAGAAGGCCTCGACATTTTAGACGAGACGTTCGTTGTTGTCAATGCTGGCTCCACAACAACAGACATCGTGGCAGTCAGAAAGGGTGAGATAGTATTCAGCATGGTTACCGGTGAAGTTTCTGGAGATCTGGTGGACAGGTGGATCAAAAATGAGATCATGAATGAAACAAGAGGAGCAGTCAACGTTGACCTATCAACCGCAAGGAGCTACAAGGAAAAATACGCAAATCTCAAGGAATGGAAGAGTGTCCAGGAAAGTGTGCAGCTTTTTGAGAAGGGGCTTTACACCTTCAGAATTGATGAAGCTATAAACAGGCCTGTTGAAAGATACTTGGAGAATCTGGTTGATTACATAGTTCTGGAGTTCCTCCCCTCTCTCGCTGAATTTAACTTTAAAATGTACAAAAAAGTTCTTGAATCGGATTTCATACTTACTGGTGGGATGGCAGAAATCCCCGGTTTGAAAGAAAAATTTGCGACACTACTTTCAGAGAAACTCGGTGTTTCAATTAATGTAAAATGTCCTGAAAACCCATTAACAGCATCAGCGAGAGGTGCACTGCTCATCTCCAAGCTAAGAGTCGAAAAATAACCTGAAGTGACCTCATAAATTTATTTCATGGTATGGCTTCCAGTTGCAATACGACACTAAGTTAGATGGTGAGATGAAATGGAACTTGAAAAAAGACTTGAAAAATGGGATCTGCTGTTCGAGGAACTTAGAGGAATTATTCAGAACAATTTACCCAAAATCGAGATCATAATAGATGAATTAAGAAAAAGAGTTGCAGAATTGGATAGAAAGGTGGCATCCTTTGAAGATCGATTGGATCAAATGGAGAATCGGATCTCGGAAATAGGCAGCGATTACTCCAGCAATATAGAATATTTTAAAAAGGAAGTAGAGAATGATATTTTTGAATCATTGGAAAATAAGTTCTTAGAACTGAAAAATGAGTTCCAGAAGAGACTAAGTGAACTGAATAAGGCACAAGATACCTTCGAATTTGGAAACATTCAGGATTCAGTAAGCAAGATTGAAAAAGAGATCCAGGAACTGAAAAATTCTGTTGAGAGATTATCTGTGGATATAGAAAATCTTAGGAGTCAGACAATCGAAAAACACAGAATTTTGAGAGAAAAGAAAGTAGAAGGGAGATCTCCAAGAATACTTTAAGTCACAAATGATATCATGACAGTTGAAGTCATATCTGAATTTCGAAAAGAACTGGAAAGCGTGATTTCAAGGTATTATAAACTTAGAAGGATCAGAGGTAAAGTCCTTGCATTTCCTTCAGGTAAGGGAGGAGTGGGCAAAACAACCATAGTTATTAATCTTGCTTCTGCACTGGCGTTGAGAGGTCAGAGAGTCCTTGTGTTGGATTTAAATTTTGCCCTTCCCAATGTGCACATGTATCTCGATGAGAGGCCACTTGGGACGCTAACCCATTATTTAAACGGTGAGGTGGAAATCGATCAAATAGTGGGCCGAGTTGTTTTAAAGGATGCTGAGTTCTTTATAGTTCCTACGGAATCTGTGGTAGATTTTCAGAAAAAGATTAATGTGGAAGAAATAAATGGCGTGATAGATTATTTCAGAAGTCAGTTTGACTACATTTTAATTGATTTGGCTCCGGGTCTTTCAAAGTACGTGGTTTATCCGCTCAGGTTTTCAGACCATATCTTTATAGTATCTGCAGATGTTAAACCAGCATATATGGATGCGATGCGAGTTCTGAAGCTCGTGTCCTCCATAGGTGGCTCTCACGAGGGATTTATCATAAACATGGCCGAATCAGAAGAATTGACCTATTTTAAGCATATGGGGGTTTTTGCCATAGTGCCTTACGACGAACACCTGAGAAAAGCAAGTCAGATGGGGAAAACAATTTTCCATGTAAGGCTTTCAGGACTTCTCTCTCCCTCAAGAAAAGTTTTTACAAAAATGGCGGATGAAATTCTGGCACGACTCAAAATTGAATAATGGGGGATGATTACACGAGGATGTTTAAAACTGCCCAGATAAAGCAGATTGCCGAGAATTACAACAAGCTCCTGAGGATCTATGCGAGAAAGAAGATCATTTATCGAGGAAGGCCATATGTGAGCTTCTGAACATGATCAGAATAGATGTGAAAAGTTTTCATATAGATCTGAAAGGAACAGGAAGAACATATATCCCAAAAACTCTGATAGAGATTTTTTGAACTTCGAAAGCGGAGACAGGGTACTGATCCGGGCCATAAACAGGAGTAAGCTCATGATTGAGAGGTTTGAAAAAGCTGTTATGGGGGAGAGCTGAGTCATGAGATCCATTAAAGACAGCTACTGGTTCTGTGAGGACTGCGGATGGGTTGAGAGGACTCTCTATCACAGAAGATGTCAGAGGTGTGGAGGGCGATAGAGTAAGGAATGCGGATTTTTTCCTGCAGAGAAGACAAGAAAGCGATACGTGGACACGATCCTCAGGGTGGAGTTCAAAATTGCTTACAAGCTGTGGTAGAGGTAGAAAGAAGGAGTATTGTCTGATTTACAGATCTGAGCTTGAGTTTGTAGGATACGTAACTCCCGAGGAGACTGAAAAGAGATAAAATCCCTATGCTGCGATGGCTTGATAGGAATATGAATGTAGAGATCTGGAGAGGTTGTTAAACCCGTATATGAATGGGGCCGGTGGGATTTGAACCCACGACTGGCGGGTCTCCCCGGGTCAGCACTCCAGCGGATCATCACCGCTCAGCAGACCCATCAGTCATCACACCGCTGGAGCCCGCCGCGCTTCCTGGCTACGCCACGACCCCTGACTGAAGGCTATAGCAACATGAATATAACTCTTGCGATCCCCATCGCTTTTTCAGTTTAGAAGCATCACGCTCTGAATCCCTGCTGCATTCACAGAACATTGAGTTTTCTGAATATTCCTCTTGTTTTCCTGTAATACTCCCTGAAGATTTCAAGTTTTCTGGCATAGTAACCCTCCATTTCCCTGTCAGGCTCAAAAACTCTTTCAACCCTGAACTTTTTGACAGCGTCCTCAAAACTCTCCCTCTTCAGACCGACTGATGAGATTACCGCAAGCCCCCTCAGTCCGGCATCTTCAGGCTCAGCAATCCTTTCAATCCTTTTCTGGAGTGCGTCTGCCATAATTTTGCAGAGGCTGTCATATCTCGCACCTCCACCAACAGCAGTTATTCTATTTGCCTTTACAAACTTTTCAACAATCTCAAATGCCCAGGCAATGTTCAATGCAACACCTTCAAAGGCTGCTCTGACCACCTCTTCCTTTCTTGTGGATAGGCTGAGATTCACAAGACTGCCTCTGATGTGGTGATCATCAATAACCGCTCTCTCTCCGTAAAACCATGGTGTGAAAATGAGATCTGTTTCAGTTTCCATGGCAATATCATCCATCTTCCTGTGATCAGATATTCCAAAATTATATGAAACCCAGTCTATGGCCCCTCCAGCAACCTCCTGCTCTGCAACCAGAAGGTATTTTCCCGGAATCCCGCTCAGGATCGTACCAACATAATGCCTGACATCTGCCATTCTCCTGTCAACATGTGCAGCAATCCAGTCACTTGTTCCAATATAAATGTGAATCTCGTCACTTTTTACAGCTCCTGAACCTATTGCAGAGGTGCACATGTCACCTGATCCAACCAAAACGGGAACATCACCTTTCAGCCCGATTTCCTTTCTGATCTCAGGCAGAACCTTTCCGGCTATGTCGGTGCTGCTCCTTATTTCAGGAAATAACTCTGATCCCAGACCATGTCTTTTCATCAGACCATCGTGCCATTCTGCTCTCTTCTTTCTTGTATCTGCAAGCCAGGTCAGATTTGCTTCATCATGGCTCATCACAGCGTTCCCAGTCAGTCTGAATAGCAGATAGCCTTTCACATCCAGAAACTTCCATGTTCTGCTGAAGATATCAGGCTCGTTCTCTCTCAACCACAGAATCTTTGAAAGAACATCCTTTCCGGTTCTGCTTGGAGCTCCTCCGGTTGCTCTTAGAAACCTCAGAAGCTCTAAGGCGTTGTAGCCTTCAATTTTAAGCAAACCGGAAAACAGTTTTCTTGGGTATCCCTTTCCCCTTTCATCAAGCCATATGATGAGATTGCAGAGCTCCTTTCCTTCCCTGTCTACTGGAACAAATCCGGCCATGTGAGTCGTCAGGGCTATGCTTTTAACCTCATACCCATCACAGACATCCTTTAACAACCCCAGAACACTCTGAAAAAGTGCATCTGGATCCTGCTCTGCAAATCCACTTTTTGGATGGATCACTCGGGCAGGGATTGAGGTTTTATCCACAATCCTGTAATCTTCATCACTCACAATTCCAGCTTTTATTGAAGTGGTCCCAACATCAACAACAGCATGAAGCATGTATGTATTTTAGATTTAAAGTTGTTTAATTTTGTCTCTGTTGAAATATAATGATGGATCAGCTATTTGTTTTTAAGGATGAGTGTTTTTAAGTTATGAGTGCTGTTTGAATAGGGGAGTGGGAATGAAATTTCTGTTGCCGAAGCCATTAAAACATTTGGAATTCGGATTACATTCATATTACACCAGCCTCAGCTTTTATTCTATTAACGAAATCAGAGCACTTCCCAAGCAGATTCACCATCTCAAGCAACTCGCTCTCGGAAATTCTGTAGTACTCGTGAACTATAAGATTTCGGAGAAATATCAGGCGTTTGAAGGTTTTGAGTTCATCCTCGCTTGTATATCCTTCATTTTCAAGGATTTCGAAAAGCTCTCTGTAGGTTGAGGGAAAGCCCAGTTTTTTCTTCGCAACTATGTATTGGGCTAAATCTATGAGGGCGTTGGCAGCCTGAAAACATTCCATTGCCAGAGTATTGTAAACGAAGTAATCACGCACATCTTTTGACTTGAGATTTACGGCAC
>ENA-OSAE01000030-OSAE01000030.1-marine-sediment-metagenome-genome-assembly--contig:-NODE-30-length-117158-cov-46.968378_pt1 | contig 117158 bp, 98 predicted proteins | sample MGYA00237870_ERZ529317 | MGnify/ENA primary metagenome ERZ529317 (study PRJEB26369, sample SAMN03142812) | marine sediment metagenome | biome: marine; feature: borehole; material: sediment... | reverse complement strand
CGTGTGGCCCGAGCGGAGGCTTATCGCCATCTTACCGGACGACCGGCTCAAAACCCTGGAGAAGTTTTTAAAAGGGTTGCCGGTTTCGGTGCGCAGGCGCATCAAGGCAGTGTGCATCGACTTCAAAGACGGCTGGCGCAAGCTTATAAAGAGGGTACTGCCTGGAGTTCCTGTGGTGGTTGACCATTTTCACGCTCTTAAAGATGCCAACCGGCGTGTAGACGAAGCGAGGCTAATAGAGCAACAGGTGACCGGACAGCGCATACCTCGCTGGCCTCTGGTGAAGAACGAAGAGGATTTGACCGAGCGTCAGGCAGCCCAGCTTGCCATGATCAGGAATCGGTACAAGAATGTTGCCCATTTTCACTGGGCCAAGGAGCAGCTGCGCGATGTCTATCGTGCTTCTTGCCGGAAGGAGGCGGAGCTGATCCTGGACCGTTTGATTCTCAACACCCGGGAGGCGAGCGACGTTGCGCTGGTGCAGTGGGGGAGAACGCTTCGCAGCTGGAGGGAAGAGATTCTTGCTTATCACGACTGGCGGGTTACTAACGGTTACACGGAAGGAGTTCATACCAAGATCAAGCTCCTTAAGCGAATAAGTTACGGTTTTCGGAACCGCGGGGTCTATGTGCGAAAGATGCTCTTAGCTTTTCTCCCCTTGGCTTGGCTGATCTCCTTTCCACACTTCTTGACCTAGAGCCCCGGCTTGCTTGACAAACGAGGCGAACTCGGGCATAATGGGAAATGACACGCGGGCGGGTAGTTCAGTGGGAGAACGTCTGCTTGACGCGCAGAAGGTCGCAGGTTCAATTCCTGCTCCGCCCACCAAGAAAGCAACGTATAGTGCGGCTTTGCGGACTGTATGCAGTTGGCAGGCCGCATTTTTCGTGGGTACTTTGCGAATAGGCTTCGTTCCAGGGTCCTACCAAGGCCGGTCCTGACTTGAATATCCAATATTGTGGGAGATAAAATGATTCAGGGTTGGAGAGAGTTGCCGGGGTGTGGCTTGTATGTCACCAGCACCTTAAAAAGCACTAGTAAGGGAGGTATGTTATGAGAAGGATCGGGGTATTCTTGCTGGTTAACCTGCTGGTGTTAACCACAATCGTCATTGTGACCAGCGTGTTGGGTGTCGGCCGCTATGTAGAAGCACACGGGATTAATTACGGTAGCTTGTTGGTATTTGCCGCGGTCATTGGTTTTTCCGGTGCTTTTATTTCGTTGGCTTTGTCGCGGTGGATGGCCAAGCGAATGCTGCGGGTCAAGGTGCTCAACCCGCAGGGCAGCCTGACGGCCCAGGAGCGCCAGTTGGTGGAAATGGTCTACGAGATGTCCCGCCGCGCCGGGTTGAAGGTGATGCCGGAAGTGGGCATCTATCAGTCTCCCGAGGTAAATGCTTTCGCTACCGGCCCGTCCAAGAGCCGCAGTCTGGTGGCCGTATCCAGCGGTCTTTTGGCCAGTATGGACACCAAGGCCGTCGAAGGTGTGATTGCCCACGAAGTGGCCCACATCGCTAACGGGGATATGGTCACGATGACCTTGGTGCAGGGGGTTATCAACACTTTCGTGGTTTTCCTGTCGCGGGTCGTCGCTTACGCCGTCTCCAATATGGTGCGCAGCGAAATCGCCGGGATCGTGCATATCGCGTCGATCATTGTTTTCCAGATCCTGTTCTCGATTCTGGGCAGCATCGCGGTCTTGGCCTACTCCAGGCACCGAGAGTATCGTGCGGACAGCGGCGGGGCCAAGCTGGCGGGCAAGGAGAAGATGATCAGTGCCCTGACGGCGCTCAAGCGGCATGTGGAGCGGGTCGATACCGGGCAGCCGGCCCTGCAAACCTTGAAAATCAATGGCGGCAAGAAAGGTTTCGCCTACCTGTTTTCGAGCCACCCCGACCTGGATGATCGGATCCGCCGTTTGCAGCAGCTTTAAAGCGGTAAAGCGGGGTAAGTCCAGCGCTTGATTGACCTGACCCTGGCGCACGCCGGGGTCAGGTTTTTTCATTGAGCTGCACGTACAGCGCGTTTTCTTTTTCGTCGTAGCGGGCTTCAAACTTGCCCTGGCTTTCGATGCCGAAGTTTTTGAAGAACCCCTTGGCGTAGATTTTGGTTTTTTTCAGCTCCATAGCCGCTTCGTTATTGGGATCTGCGGGTCGAATCCGGATTATTCGTTTTTCCGGGTCAAAAGCCAACTCCAGGTACCGGCTGTTAATTTTCTGGCGAGAGATTTTGTTCAAGACGATGGAACTCTTAGATAGTCTGACTATGGGCCGAAACTTGGCCTCCGCGCCCCTGCTTTTTGGAACATAAACCTCAAATACCATAAAGATACCACTCCTTCTATAAAATAAGTTTTTCTTACATATATTCACTCATTCTTAGAATTTCGCCACCATCGATAAATTGGGTGCTTGATAGAACTTGAAGAAATTCTTAGTATGAGGTACCTTCACTCAAGGGTCGTGCATCTGGAAAAATATATTGGCACATTGGATCTCCACATTACCCTTGGTGGTTTACCCTCCCACGTCTCACAGGGTCCTTTACGGCCCTTTACATTCCTTCATTCTACCTACCCAGGGGTAGAGGCCAGTTAAAGTCTCCTTTGCAGGGTCTTTGCCTGTATGGTGTGAAATTAGCGATTGGCTTCTCCGTGCTCCTATTGTCAATAAACATTACAGTATTCTGCGGTCAGCGTAATCTGAGTAGAAAATTGTTTGCCATGCAATGCGGTAGCTTTTTAGGCTGCATCCTGTAATGAAAGCACTGAACTGTCAGCGGGTTTTCCGCCCGCGCTGTATAATAGTGGTGCAGGGCTTTAAATTCTTTGTTTTTCGCAACTAGCGGCATGATGCATTTGTAAAGTAGAGCTCGTAAGCGCACCGCGTATGTTAACAGAGAGGTACTTTTTTGCAAAGCTTATTTTATTTCATTACAGGAATGCTCCTCTGTTAATAGTATTAGATTATTTAAGCGGAATCAATAGTGATTATTCAGTATAAATAAATAATAACCGTTGCCACCGTAACCGGTTTTGGAAGAAAACACGTGCAAAGATAATTATTGAAGCCGAAAAAGGCGGCGTCACAGCCAATTGTGTGGCTGTGACGCCCGATTACGGCTAACCGCGTGGAGTTAACAAAAGTGAGTTTTAGGTGTGGGAGCCTAGCTCCGCAGGGCCATACCGATCCGGGGGATGAAGTCTTTCTTCCGTGACATCACCTTAGGCACGAAACACTTACCGCCAGTAACCTTTACGCCAAACGCTTTTTCCACGATTTCCTTTTCCCCCTCGACCCAGATCTCTTCGCCTTTCGCGGCTAAGGGGTTGGTAATCAGCAGGACCAGGAGGTTGTAACCCCCGGCTTGGCACAGCTTGCGCATTTCGTTCTTGATCTCTTCTTCGCGGGCGGCAATTTCGTCATCGTCCAAAACCATGATCTGGTTCACCCCAATTTTTTTGCCAAGCAGCAAATATTCTTTAAAGTCCTGGGTGATAAGTTCCTGCGCCGGAATGTCCTTGGTGGTGACACTGACCTCCAGGAGTTCCCGGCCAAACTTGGCCAGGTTTAGGCCGGCCATGGCACTCAAACGGTGGGCCATGGCGTGGTCCTTTTCGGTGGTGGTGGAAAGGGTCAACAGCAGGGTGTCCGACAGAATGCCCGAAAGCAGGGCACCGGCGATTTCCGGCGAGGCCTCGATCTGGTGCAAACATAACTGTTGGGCAATGATGGTACAGGTGCTTCCTACCGGTTCGTTGTACACGGTAATCGGCTTGATAGTGGAGATATCCCCCAGCCGGTGGTGGTCGATGATTTCCACGATGTCTGCCTGCTCAATGTCCGGCACGGCTTGGGAAATCTCATTGTGGTCTACCAGGATGACCTTTTTCTGAATCGGATCTAAAAGATCGCTGCGGGTGACGATGCCGATCAGACGTTGCTCGCTGTCCACCACCATGGCGCAGCGGAACTCCGATTCCAGGATTCGCTCCTTTAGCTCGCTGATGGTGGTATGGAGTTCGGCGACCGGTACGTGGCGGGACATGATGTGGGACACCGGCAGGCATAGGTTGATCAGTTTGGCCGTGGCGAAACTGCTGTAGGGCGAACTGATCACCAGGACCTGCTCGCGCCGGGCCAGTTCCAGCACCTCATCACTTACCGGATGGTCGTCCGTGACGATTAGCGCTGAACAGCCGGCACGGATCAGATCGGTCTGCACATCGGTCCGGTCGCCCAAAATGACGATGTCTCCTTTGCCTACCTGGTTGAGCACGGTTCCCCGCTGCGAGGCGGCGGCGAACACGTTGCCTGAGAGTGCCGTGACTTTGCCGGTGTTGGCCAGGACCTTACCCTGCAAGACGGAGACCAGCAGGCTGAGTTGCACCGGACTCGCCGCCAAACCTTCGATTTCCAGGCGCTCCGCGTACAGCACGGCCAGATGTAAAGTGTCGATGACGCCCAGGAGCTTGTTGTCCGCGTCCACTACCGGAATGCTGCGCAGGTGTTTGTTCTTGATCAGATGGGTGACGTGCAGGATGGAATGGTCCGGGGAAACGGCGATGGGCTTGCTGTATTGCATATCGGCGACGGTGGCGGCGACGCTATCCAACCGCACCGGCGGTTCCAGACCGAACCTTTCCAGGATGTACTGCGTTTCCTGGTTCAGCGGACCGGCAGCACAGGGCACGTAGAGTTGGCTTTCATCCAGCAGGTTTTTGAAATATGCGTAGCCGATGGCCGCACAGACGCTATCGCTGTCCGGAGTGCGGTGGCCGACGACCAGGACGCGGTCTTTGCGCATGGGCTAAACCTCCCGGGAAAAAAATTGGTTCTTTAAATACCATATTCTAAGGTGGGAGGTGGGTTTCCTTCAGAGAAACGGCCGGCCAGTAGGAAATCGGGCGTGAATTGCCGAAATAATCTGCGAGGGGGGATGTGTGTGGCCCGGGCCTATAAACTGGCCGTGGATACAGGGGGGACTTTCACCGATTTCTGTCTGGTGGACAGTGAGGGCGGTGTGCACGTCACCAAGGAGCCTTCGACCCCAGACGATCCATCCCGGGCGGTGTTGCTCGGGCTCAGACGCCTGGTACGGGAAACCGGCATTGATCCCCGGGCCATTGACTTGTTTCTACACGGGACCACCGTGGCTACCAACGCCGTCCTGGAGCGGCGCGGGGCCCGTCTGCTCTTATTAACAACCAAAGGCTTTCGAGATGTTGTTTTCATCGGCCGTCAGAATCGCCCCCATCTTTACGATTTCCGAGTCTTGAAGCCCCAGCCGCTCCTGCCCCGGAACCTGGTGCTGGAGGTGGACGAGCGGATCGGTGCCGACGGTTCGGTAATCAAGCCGCTGGCGGCCCGGGAGATCGATTCCATTGTAGAACAGGTTCGGCAATCGGGCGCGACGGCGGTGGCCGTTTGTCTTTTGCATTCATACGCCAATCCGAAACACGAAATCCAGTTAAAAAAGGCTTTGGAGAAGGTGCTGCCGCCACTTTCCGTGACCATCTCCGCAGATATTCTGCCTGAGTTCCGCGAGTACGAAAGAACCAGCACCACGGTATTAAACGCCATGGTGCGGCCGCAAATGGAAAAGTATCTTGGCCGGCTGGAGCAAGAACTGGCTTCCACCGGAGTGAGAAGCCGGCTGTACATCATGCAGTCCAACGGTGGGGTGATCACCGCCGCTCAGGCCAGAAAACAGAGTGTCCGCACCATCCTGAGCGGGCCGGCGGGCGGGGTGTTAGCGGGGGTGTACCTGGCCCGTTTGACCGGGTGGGAAAACCTCATCACCGCGGACATGGGCGGCACCAGTATGGATATTTGCCTGATCCACCGCGGCGAACCCAGGTTTACCACCGAAGGGGCGATCGGCGGCTATCCGCTCCGGTTGCCGATGCTGGATATCCATACTATCGGGGCCGGAGGGGGAAGTGTGGCCTGGGTGGACGCCGGCGGTGCCCTGCGAGTCGGTCCGCGAAGCGCCGGTGCGGTGCCCGGGCCGGCGTGCTACGGTTTGGGGGGTACCGAACCGACGGTGACCGATGCCAACCTGGTGTTGGGCCGTTTGGATCCGGAAGCTTTCGCCGGGGGCCGCAAGATACAACCCGCATTGGCGGCGGAGTGTCTGGAGGAAAAGATCGGCCGGGTTCTGGGGCTGACCCTTGAGGAAACAGCGGAGGGCATCATTCGGGTGGTCAACGCCAGCATGGTGCGGGCCATGCGCCTGATTTCGGTCGAGCGGGGGTACGATCCCCGGGATTTCACGCTGGTGGCCTTCGGCGGCGCCGGACCGTTACACGCCGTGGCCTTAGCGCGGGAAATGGGTATTCCCCGGGTTTTGGTGCCGCCCTACCCGGGAGTTACCTCGGCCTGGGGTATGCTGGCGGCCGACGTGCGCCATGATTACTCCTTGACCTTCATCGGCGACGTGGCCGCCGGGCTGGCGGCCGAACTGAACGGGCAGTACGCCGCGTTAATCGCTACGGGGAAGGCGGACCTGAGCCGGGAGGGATTCGCCGCGGACCAGATGGTTTTTGAGCCGTTGGTGGACCTGCGCTACCGGGGGCAGGCGTACGAATTAACGGTGCCGTTGCCGGCCCAATCCCTGGATGAGGATGCGCTCCGAACCGCCGTCCAGAGGTTTCACCGCTTGCATCGGCAAAGTTACGGGTACTGCCGGGAGGACGCACCGGTGGAGGTAGTGGCCTTGCGCCTGGTGGCCCGGGGCGTCCTGCCTCGGACGAAATTCGCCGCGCCGCCGCCACATGCGGATTTGCCTGTCCCGGGCGCCAGGCGGGTCTACCTTTTGGGCACCTGGCAAGAGATACCTGTTTACCGGCGCGAGTCGTTGCCTGCCGGTTTCACCTTGACGGGGCCCTTGATCATCACCCAACAGGACACCACTACCCTGGTTTGGCCCGGCGACCGCTTGACGGTCGACCGCTGGGGCAACCTGCTCATTGAAACGGGGGAAGGATGATGGTGTTAAAGACCGATCCGGTAACTTTAGAGGTGCTCCGTAACGCCTTACAGTCGGTGGCGGAGGAGATGGGGGTCACCCTGACCCGTACCGCCTTGTCCCCCAACATCAAGGACCGGCGGGATTGTTCCACGGCGCTGTATACCCCTGCGGGGGAATTGGTGGCACAGGCCGAGCACATTCCGCTGCACCTGGGGCTGATGCCCACGGTGGTCAAAGCGGTACTGAATGTTTTCCCTTTTGGGGAACTGGCGCCGGGGGACGCCATAATCATCAATGATCCGTACATCAGCGGTTCGCATCTACCGGACGTATGCTTGATCTCGCCGGTTTTCTACGGGGGGGAACCCCTCGGTCTGGTGGCCAACCTGGCGCACCACGTGGACGTTGGAGGGGTGGTACCGGGGAGTATGTCCACCACGGCCACCGAGATTTTTCAGGAGGGTTTGCGCATTCCGCCCGTGAAACTCAGCCGCGGGGGAGTCATCAACCAGGACCTGTTGCGGGTGTTGGCCCACAACGTGCGCACTACCGGTGAGTTTTACGGGGATATCCAGGCCCAGCTTTCCGCCAATCAGGTGGGCGCCGCGCGTTTGCAGGAATTAGCGGAGAGGGTTGGCGTCCGGACCCTGGTGCATTACATGCATGAAATAATTGCCTACGCCGAGCGCCGGCTCCGGGCGGCTTTAAAGGAGCTTACCACCGGTCGGTACCATTTTACCGACTACCTGGAGGGGGACGGGCTGTCCGACGACCAGATCAGCATCGCCGTCACCCTTGAGCTTGCCGGCGGCGGCGTCCGGGTGGATTTCACCGGAACCAGTCCGCAGGTGCCGGGTCCGGTCAACGCCACCCGGGGGGTGACCCTGGCCTGTGTCTATTTCGCCGTCAAAGCGGTAGCTGATCCTGGTTTGCCTGGCAGCGAAGGGATCGCGCGGGTGGTGGAGGTCGTCACGCCGCCCGGTACCCTGGTCAACCCGCTTTTCCCGGCTCCGGTCGCCCACGCGAACATCAATACCGCCCAGCGGATCGCTGATGCGGTACTGGGTGCTTTTGCACAAGCTGCGCCGCACCGGGTAACCGCGGCCGGCACGGGAAGCATGAGCAACTTCACCATCGGCGGCCGGGATGTGCGGCACCGGTATTACTCTTACGTCGAAACCTACGGCGGGGGTCAGGGAGCCAAGTGTGATCAAGACGGCATGGACGGGGTGCACGTGAACATGACCAACACCTTGAACACGCCGGTGGAAGTGATTGAAATGAACTACCCCCTGCGGGTTGAGAGATACGGCCTGATTCCCAATTCCGGGGGTCCGGGACGTTTCCGGGGCGGTTGCGGAATCGTGCGGGAGATCGCGGTGCTGGATGAAGCTGTCGTGACGGTGAGCACCGAGCGCAACCGGCGCGGCCCCTGGGGGCTTGCCGGCGGCGGCCGGGGGCGTACTGCCCGGTGTACGGTCCGGTTGCCGGGCCGGCAGCCGGAGCCCAAACCCGGCAAATTCACCAGCCGGGTACCGCCGGGAACGGTCATCACCCTGGAAACGGCCGGAGGCGGTGGGTTCGGGGACCCTTTTACCCGGCCGCCCGCGGCGGTGCGTGCGGACGTACTTCACGGGCTGGTTTCCAAGGAGGCGGCGTTGGCGGACTACGGCGTGGTCCTGGACGAGAACCTGGAGGTGGACGAGGAAAAAACCCGCGCCACGCGCGGCCCAAGCCGGTAACGTTAACTTGCCCACGCACACCGCAAAAGGCGGCAGGAAACAGGGACAGCCTCCCAATCTAACGTCCGGCACCACTAAAAAGATGAAAACAAACCGACTCGTCGCAACTCGCCCGCACGGGAGCGGGTGGTATGGCTGGTGTTGCGTTTTTCAGGTAGGCTACTTTTTCACGGGAAGTTATGAAAAAACTTGCGAGAATAGGCGTCTCAGATTGAGAATCAAAGTATGTCGGTAAACAGTTGCCTGTCCGCTTTAGGAGGGCCGACCCGAGTGGAAACCATCTACGGTTGTCTGGAGCGCATCACTTACTACAACGAAGAAACCAACTTCATCGTGGCCCGGCTGCAAGAAAAGGGCAAGCGGGGACTGACCACCATCGTCGGCAACCTGGCGGGGCTAAACCCCGGGGAGTATCTGAAGCTTACGGGACGGTGGGTCCACGACAAGAAATTCGGACCGCAGTTCCGGGTTGAGCAGTACGAAATAGTACTCCCATCTACGGTGCACGGGATCAGGAAGTACCTGGGATCCGGCCTGATCAAGGGCATCGGTCCCGAAATGGCGCGGCGCATCGTGAAGGAATTCGGGCTTGCTACCCTTGACGTCATTGAAAAATCTCCCGCGGAACTGGCACGGGTGGACGGTATCGGTCCCAAAAGGATTGCCATGATCGCCCAGGCTTGGGCCGAGCAGCGGGAGATCAAGGATATCATGGTTTTCCTGCAGGGGCATGGGGTGGGGGCGGCGCACGCGGCCAAGATTTACAAGCAGTACGGCAAGGCGGCCGTGGAAACGGTGCGTCAGAATCCTTACCGCCTGGCGGCGGACATTCACGGCATCGGGTTTGTCACCGCCGACCGGATCGCGCGGAATCTAGGTATCGATCCCAATTCGGTCGTCCGGGCCGAGGAGGGGCTGCTCTACGTCCTGAACGAGCTGATGAACGCAGGGCACGTGTACTATCCCCGGGAACCGTTGCTGGATAAGGGCGCCGAGATGCTCGGGGTGGAGCGAAAAATCGTCCAGGAGGCGCTGGATCGGCTCAGCACCGACCGCCGGGTGGTGGTGGAGCAGGACGCGGTGTACCTGACTCCGTTTTATGTCGCCGAGGCGCAGTTGGCCAAGAGACTCCTGGCCCTGCGGGGCGATGGAAACGCGGCCCGTCGCGTGCATATGGCACAGGCGCTGGGGTGGGTGGAAAAAGATCTCGGCGTGCGGTTGGCGGACAGGCAGAAAGAGGCGGTGGCGCTGGCGGTCCAGGGTAAGGTGGTGATCATCACCGGGGGGCCGGGTACCGGCAAGACCACCATCATCAAGAGTGTGGTACGCATTCTCCGGGCATTGGGGCTTAAGGTTTTGCTGGCGGCGCCCACGGGGCGGGCCGCCAAAAGAGTTTGGGAATCCACCGGCTACGAGGCAAAAACCATCCACCGGCTGCTGGAATTCAGCCCGCAAAAAGGCGGTTTTCAAAAAAACCAGGAATTCCCTCTGGAAGCGGACGCGATCATTGTCGATGAGGCTTCCATGATCGATACCATCCTCATGTACCACCTGGTCAAGGCCGTGCCGGTGCGGGCGACCCTGATCCTGGTGGGCGATATCAACCAGCTTCCTTCGGTCGGCCCGGGCAATGTGCTGCGGGATTTGATTGACTCGGGACAGTTTCCGGTAGTTACTCTGACCGAGATTTTCAGGCAATCGCGGACCAGCCGGATTGTGGTCAACGCCCACCGGATCAACCGGGGCGAGTTTCCGGATATCCGCCAACCGCCGCCCGGGGTGGTCAGCGACTTTTACTTCATTGAGGAGGAAGATCCGGAAAAGGCTGTCGCCAAGATCAAAAGACTCTGCCTGGAGCGTGTCCCCAAGCGCTTTGGATTGCATCCGGTGCGTGACATTCAGGTTCTGACCCCTATGCACCGCGGCGTTACCGGGGTGGAAAACCTGAACGCTGAACTGCAAAGCCTGCTTAATCCGGGGGAAAATGCGGTGGCCCGTGGGCACAGGCTCTTTAAGAACGGAGATAAGGTCATGCAGATCGTGAATAACTACGAAAAGGAAGTGTTTAACGGGGACATCGGCTGGATCACCGCGGTCAACCGCGAGAATCAGGAACTGGAGGTAGAGTTTGAGGGCCGTTCTGTAAAGTATGTTTTTTCGGAACTGGACGAGTTGGTGCCCGCTTACGCCGTATCCGTCCACAAATCTCAGGGAAGCGAGTACCCGGCGGTGATTATGCCCGTGATGACCCAGCACTTCATGCTGTTGCAGCGCAATCTGGTGTATACCGGGATCACCCGCGGCAAGCAGTTGGTAATCCTGATAGGTAGCAAAAAAGCCCTAGCTATGGCCATCAAAAACGATAAACCGCAAAAACGGTACACCCGGTTGCGGGAGAGGTTGGTGGCCCCACACGGGGACTAAAATGTTCGCGCCGACCCGCATCGTTCCTATGACCATGGCGTGCCCACTGATCCGTGAACCGGGTCTGCCGGGCAGATGGGAGGCCGGCTACGCGGGACCGGTCCGGTGCCGGTCTTGCAACCGTTGTCTAGACGAGGTTAAACAGGGCCATCAGTTGCGGTGTTACTAGAACGGTGGTGCGTAGAGGGTGCCCCTAACGGGGTAGTGATCCGGCTGCCACCTTTTCTCCTAGGTGCAAACCACGTGGCAGGATTTTGAGCGGATTTGCAGAATGTTTGTAATTATCACACGCTGACTGCAAATTGCTGCATCTTGCGCCTGATCCCGCCAGCTTGGTGTGTCACCTGATTTTGCAAGGTTTGTGGATAATCAATCACGCAGGAAAGGATGTGATAAATGCTCCTGGCCAAAGTGGCCAGGGTTACGAGACCAGCATGAAGCACAAAGGAGGTTGTCAGTCTAATTGATTAAGTCGTACGAAAGGGAGAGTTGGGCATCACGTTGGGGTTTTATTCTGGCCGCCGCTGGTTCGGCTATCGGCCTGGGTAATATCTGGCGTTTTCCGTACCTGGCGGGTGAAAACGGGGGCGCCGCTTTTCTGCTTATTTACCTGGTATGTATTATTCTAATTGGTTATCCGTTGATGATTAACGAAATGGTTGTGGGCCGCAAGACCCACCGCAACCCGGTGGGCGCTTTCCGGGAACTGGCGCCGAATACTCCCTGGTGGCTGGTGGGTTCCCTGGGCGTGCTGGCCGGTTTTACTATTCTTTCATTCTACTCTATTGTCGCCGGCTGGTCGCTGGCCTACATTTACAAGACCGTGGTTGGTGCGCTGACGCCGGGTACCGACTTCGCGGGCATGTTCGTCGGCCATATCACCAGTTTGTGGGAACCGATTATTTGGCACGCGGTGTTTATGGGACTGACCATCTTGGTGGTCGCGGGCGGCATTAACAAAGGAATCCAGCGGGCCGTTCAGGTCCTGATGCCGTTGCTCTTTATCCTGCTCCTGGTTCTGATCGGGCGTGCCTTGACGCTGCCGGGCGCCGGGGCGGGCTTGACTTTTTACCTGGCACCGGATTTCAGTGAAATAACCGGGCGTACCTTGCTCAGCGCCGTGGGGCAGGCCTTCTTCAGCCTGAGCCTGGGGATGGGTGCCATGATCACTTACGGCAGTTATCTCCGGGATAAGGACGAAATTGCCGGCAACGGCGCGGCGGTCGTGGGTCTGGACACCCTCATCGCCGTCATGGGTGGTTTTGCCATTTTCCCGGCCGTGTTCGCGCTGGGCTACGACCCGGCTGCCGGTCCCGGCTTGACCTTTATCACTTTGCCGGCGGTGTTTGCCGAGATGTCGGGTGGTGTTTTCTTCGGCTTCCTGTTCTTTACCCTGCTGGCTATCGCCGCCTTAACCTCGGCGATTTCCCTGCTGGAGGTGGTGGTTGCCTGGCTGGTGGACCAGCACCGTTGGCCGCGGGTCAGGGCTGCTGTCGTCCTGGGCGTGGTGATTTTCCTGGTTGGTCTTCCGGCTACCCTGGGTTACAACGTGCTCAGCGGAGTCACTTTTCTCGGTATGGACCTTTTGGACACTTATGACTTTATTTCCGGTAACATCATGCTGCCGCTGGGCGGCCTTTTGACCGCCATCTTTGTGGGGTATGTCTGGGGTACCAAGAATGCGCAGGCCGAAGCGAACAAAGTTGCCGGTGCCTTCCGGATCGGCGACTGGTGGGGCTTTTTGATCCGCTACGTCGTACCCGTCGCGATCGCGGCCATCATGTTCTTCGGCATTTACGATACCATTAAGAGCTTCTTGGCGGGTTAACCGTAAGGCCATCCCGTTTGGCCGTTGACCCCGGGAACGGGATATTAAATGGACCTGATAAACTAACTAGAAGAAAAAAGAGGGCCCCTCTGAAGAGGGGCCCTTCGACTGCCGTCGTGCTTTAGTTCAGGGTAATCATATCTACCCGTTTGAACTTGAACTCGCCGTCTTCCTTAACAACTTCCCAAATTTCGTAGATGCCGCCGAGCCGGTCACCACCTTCGTCGAAGGTGATCGTACCGCTGGCACCCTGGTAATTCTGCCCGACTTCAAGGAGCGCGTCGCGCACCTTGGCCGGATCCTCGCTGCCGGCGTGGTTGGCGGCCAGGGCGATCAGCTTGACGGCATCGTAAACGGTGTCACAGAACACCTCGGGATCTTCATTGTACTTTGCCCGGAACGCCGCCACGAAGTTTTCGTAGGCGTCTTCTCCCTCGGGCGCCCCCGGCCGGGTGCCGATCACCGCGTTAGCCATGAAGGTGGCGGAGGCCTCGGTCTTGAACAGGCCGGTACCGTAGACACCATCACAGCCGATCCACTGGATTGTGTCCAGACCGAGGTCGAGGGCTTGCTGGTAGACTACCACTCCGTCGTCGTTGTAACCCACGTGAATCACACCGTCTGGGTTTAAGCTCTTGATTTGGGTCAACTCGGTACGGTAATCCATCTTGGCAGGGTCGTACTTGATAAAGGCCAGGATCTCGGCACCGCCCTCCTTGAGCGCAGCCTCCGCAACTTGACCCAGGCTTACCCCGTAAACGTTATCCATAGTAAACACGACTATCCGCTTCAATCCCCTGTCCAGGGCCAGCTGCGCCATTACCTTACCCTGGTATTCGTCACTTGGGGCGGTACGGAAGAAATAGTCGCGCCAGGGCTGACCGGTCAGTGCCGGAGATGTGGCCGACGGGGAGATCGCGAGCACTCCTCTTTCCGAAAGATACGGACCAATGGCACTAGCGGCGCCGCTGCTCATGCCGGTAATCAGCAGCTGCACGCCGTTGACCTCGACCAGCTTCTTTACGGCGTTCAAGCACTGGGCCGGATCGGTGGCGTCATCCTCAATGAAAAGCTCCACTTGCTTGCCGTTAATGCCGCCCGCCGCGTTGATTTCCTCCACGGCCAGCTTGACCGCGTCGGTCATCTTAACGCCCATAGGGCCAAGGAGTCCGCTCATGGAGAGAGCGCTTCCAATCTTAACAACCTCTTCTTGTTCTTGTTTGTCCGCAGGTGTCTGCTGGCCACAACCGACTAGGGCCGTAGCGAAAAAGGTCAACACCGTTATAAGCGCCAGAACCTTTTTACCCATGTTTGCTACTCCGCCCCGCAAACCATCGAATCCGGAGCGGATACCCCCCTTTCCTTAATAAAAATCAACTAATTTACTTATCCTCCTCACCTGTTTCGAACGCCGGCACAAAAACAATCCGCTGCGACGCTCACACCTCCTTTCCCAAACCTAAGAACCGTTCTCTAAGGGACCCGTCCGCAAGCAACTGCGGCCCCTTGCCCTCCATTACGCACCGCCCCTCGTTCAGGATGTATCCGTACGAAGCGTTTTGCAGGGCTTTGATGGTGTTTTGCTCGACCAGGAGCAGTGACGTGCCCTCAGCCTGGATCTGTAACAAACGGTTTAACACGACCTCCGAAGCTTTGGGGGACAAAAAGGCCAACGGCTCGTCGAGTAAAAGCAACCGGGGACGCGCCATCATTGCCCGCGCAATGGCCAGGAGTTGCCTTTCCCCCCCGCTCAACGTTTCTGCCCGGGCCTTTTTGCGGGCCGCCAGTTCGGGGAATCTCTGGTACATTTCTTCGAGATCGGACCGAATGCCTGCTTTGTCATGCCGGTGATAGGCACCCATTTCCAAGTTTTCGTTGACCGTAAGGTTAGTAAAAACATTGTTCACCTGGGGCACGTAGCCCAAGCCTACCTCCACGGCCTGCCACGGGGCGATCCGCGTGATGTCGCGTTCCCGGTACAGTACCTGGCCCGAAAACAAGTGTGCCAGGCCCAGCAGGCTCTTGAGGAGTGTGGACTTGCCGCTGCCGTTCGGCCCCACGATGGCTACTAGGTCGCCGTTGGAGACGCTGAGGCTTACATCGTTGACAATCATTACGTCGCCGTAACCGGCGCAGATGTTTTTAGCTTCGAAAAGCGGCATTTTGAGTCTCTCCCACGTAGGTGGCATAAAAGACAGGGTTTTCGATGACCTCTTTCGGTGTACCCGAAAGAACGACCCGTCCGGCATCCATCATATAGATGTAGTCGGCAAAATCCAGTAGTATATCCAGTTTATGTTCTATGATCAAAAAGCTCAAGCCTTGTTCGCGGAGTGTATAAAGCTTTTGGTAGATTCTTCGCCCCAAAACAGGGTTCACGCCGGCCGCCGGTTCGTCCAAAAGGATCATTACCGGGTCGGCCATTAACGCCCGCCCTATTTCTAACAGTTTCCGCTGCCCGCCCGACAGCTCGCCGGCGGGGTGCAGGGCCAGGTGTACCAGGCCGAGAAGTTCCAGAATCTGCATGGCCTTTTGGGCCAGTTCGGTTTCCTGCCGGCGCCAACGCCGGCGCAGGAATAAGGCGCTGGCGAAACTGGTGCCGATATGGTTGCGCGCGGCCAGCAGGAGATTATCCAGCACCGTGAGCTGGAAGAAAAGCCGCGGCAACTGAAAGGAAAAAGCCAGCCCGACTTCGTAAATCTGATGCGGTTTCAAACCGGTTATCAGTTGGTTCCGGAAGCTTACGGTGCCCGCATCGGGCTTGATCAGACCAAAGATGGTGTGCAGGAGGGTGGTCTTACCGCTGCCGTTGGGCCCCACCAGTCCGGTGATAGTTCCCTCCGCGACCTCAAGAGAAGCCTGGTTCAGCACTTGCAGGCCGCCGAAGCTCTTGCTTATGCCGTTTACGACGAGGATTGCCATTTTGCCACCTCAGCTTCAGCCCCGGTTTTTAGCGGCTTTTCACGGAACAGTCCATGAGGCCGGTAGAGAAGCAAGAAAATGATCAGGAGACCGAAGAGAGCATACTGCACGTTGTGGGGATCAAACGGGAGCGCCAGATGATCCTTTAGAATCCGCGAACCCCGGTTAAAGAACTCGACGATCACGGCACCAACCACGGCGCCCCAGGGGTTCGCCGGCCCTCCGAGAATCAGCATAACCCATACCGTAAAGGTAACAAGGGGCAAAAACATGTAGGGATCGATAAACCGGATGTACTGAGCGAAAAGCCCCCCGGCTACCCCGGCGATGGCCGATCCCACCATCAGGGCCTGAACCTTGTACAGGACATAGCTTTTGCCCAGTACCTGGACGGCCACATCATCCTCACGGATACCCCGCAACACCCTGCCGTAGGGGGAGTTCATCAACAGGTAGAGAAAGACGAAGACCGCGATCAGAATAACCCATACCAGCACCACACTGGCCCAAGTTTGCATACGCGGGGTGAAGTCCATGTTGGCGAAGGCGGACGGGACGGCGATTCCCCACACCCCGCCGGCCAACCACTGTTCTGCCTTGACAAAGATCCGTAGGATTTCCCCGAAGGAAAGCGTGACGATGGCTAGGTAGTCCTCCCGTAAGCGTAACGCCGGCAGGGAAACGAGCGCGCCCAGCACCGATGCGACCAAGCCGGCCAGTATCAGGCATAAGTAAAAGGGCCAACCAAACGATGACGTAATCGCATAGGTGTAGGCACCGGCCATGAAAAAGGCCACCTTGCCAAAATTGCCTAACCCGGTAAACCCGTATTCCACGTTTAAGCTCAGGCTTAACAGGGCGAAGATCCCCATAAAAACAAGTGTGTCAAGCACATAAATCATAAGATCCATTTTCTATCACCTAGCCAATCCCTTGGGTCGGATAATGAGCACCCCGATCAGGATTAGGAACGCTATCGCCATCCGGTATTCCGTAGAGAGCCCGAGACCGGAAAGCAAAACTACGCCGAAGTTCTCAGCCAGCCCGAGAAGAAGAGCGGCAATGATCAGGCCGTAAAAGCTGCCGATGCCGCCGAGGATTGTGACCGCAAAGATGGGCAACAGAATATCCCAGCCCAGCATGGGGAAAAGCCGGGTGTCCGCGGCCCTGAACACCCCGGCCACCCCGGCCAACCCGGCACCGAAGAACCAGGTCAGCAAGACGACCTTTTGCCGATTGATGCCCGTGACGGAGGCCAAGTCAGGGTTTGAGGCAATGGCCCGGATCGCCTTGCCAGCTCTTGTGCGGGTCAGGAAGAAATGCAAAGCGACGGCGGTAAGCACGGCGGTTGCGATCAGGATGATCCACAGACCGGTTATCCGGACATTGCCGATGTTGTACACGGGCCACATAATTTGATACGCCTGCGCCGACCAACCCCAGGATTCACCCATGCTGTGGCGGAGCACGTAACCCAACGCAATGGAGGCCACCATCAAATGGATCAAGCTGGTTTTTCGTTCGACAAGCGGACGGAAGACAAGTGTATAAGAAGATGCGCTGACAAATCCCGCCACCAGAAAGGCGACGATCAAAGCCAGGAAGAAAACCCCGTCTGGTTTGGCTAGAAAAAAGAGACCGCAGAAAGCTCCCAGGGTGATAAACTCGGCATAAGCAAAGTTGGGGAACCTGGACAGGCCGTAGGTTAGCGTCAAACCGGTGCCAGCTAGAAGATAGAGACTGGATGTCACCACTGAATTTACCAGAATTTGTCCTATATCGAACATCGCAAGCGGTTCCTCTGTTCAGTATATTTTTTAATTAATTTTATTAATTAGTTAGGTATTAATTAGTTAGGGACTCCTTACGTCCCTGCAAAACATATCGCGAAAACAACGTTTATTGTAATACGGCGATAAAAATTTATCAAGCCGGTATAATCGTACTAACGATTTTATTCGACACTTCTTAACAAGAATCCTACTTCCCGCGGTGAAATTTTGACTAGGTTGTTCTAGGGATGATCTGCCCGGGAGCACTGTTACGAATGAGACGGTCAGACCTGAATGCGTGAGAATGGGGATCAAGGTTCGTCTAATTCCAGGAGTTCGGGGAAGCTCTCGATGGTGAAGTGGGGAATAAGCATGGGATCATCGGGTATTTCGGTGCCCAGCCAGCCTCCCGGCTTAAACACGGTAGTGGCTCCGATCAGGTTTCCGAACCGGATATCGCGCTTTGGCGAGTCGCCGACCACGACGCAACGGTCGGGATTTTGCCCGGTTGAGGTCCGGAAAAGGTTTTCGCCTGCCCGCCTGGCCCGCTGGAAGGATTCCCGGCTCTTGCGTTCCAGGGCCAGGCAGTCGAACAGGGGTTCTAGAGCGTGTGCGGCCAGGGTCCGGAGGATCCGGCCGCGCAGACCTTCGGAGTGCAGAACCAGGGTGTTGCCTGCGTCCCGTAGGGCAGTTAGGGTTTCCATGACCCCAGCAAAGAGCACCGGAAAATGTCTGTCCAGGTATTGGTAGAAAGCGCGGCCTGCGCCAAGTGCTGTCGGCCATTCGTCCACGGGTGGTTCGGCGGCACAAACCAACTGCACCGCTTCGGTTTCGGGCAGGCCCCGCTCCACCAGGAGCAGGGCGCACGCCAGTCTGGAGAAGTCATACTCAAAGTTGTTCAGCGTCACTGCAATTTTGAAATCCAGGTCACGTATGGCCTGGATGGCTGTTTCTTGGTCTAAGCCGTACCCGTTTTGCCGGAGCGCGTTGATCATTTCCAGTTGGGCGTTCAGGAACACCTGGTTGGTGTCCCAAAGGGTGTTGTCGGCGTCAATAATGTAGACTCCCCGCAGCAATCCGGTATCTGCCCCTTTCATTTCACTGGTGCCTCCTAAATTTACATTCGGCAGTTGTTCCTGGTTTCCTTTGCCGTTACCCGGACTGGTTGCTAAGCCTACCAAAACGTGGTTATTGAGCGTCCTCCTTCCGGGCATATTGTAAAACGTTGTGGTTTACACTTAAAAACAAGCACGCGTTAAAGGGGGAAGGCTGGTTGGACGTATCTATTTGGACCCCGCCCCACCTGACACCAGTTTTACTGGCGTTGTTAAACCGGGAATTCCAACCGCTGCAAAGGCAGGGACTACGATTGACTTGCCGCCGGCGGTCATCTGGTCAGATTTACTGTCGCGTAGTGGAAAGCAGGCTCTTCGGCCGCCAGGACCGTGGGCGTTTCCGGTATGCGGTCGCCCAAGCGGTGGCCGACCTGATCATTCAGGAGTGGGAGTATTTTGTCGGGCGCCGGCTCTTTAGTGATACCGGTTGGTTGGACGACCGGGACTGGAATCTGGTGCGTGTCCACCTCAATGAGGATCGATCTCCGTTGGGCGGCTACCGGGGCAAAATGGTCGCGCGGTTGGCCGATTATCTGGAAGATAATGCCATGCTGAATGTGACCGGCTTTGTAAGCTTCCGGTTGCCGGATTACCCGGACGTGGTGGGGAAAATCGTGGGCCGCATTCTGGATGATGCCCTTTTGGAACAGGAAAACCACGAGTTCATCCGGATCCTGAAGCAGTTTGCGCAGCGACAGGAACGTCCTCTGGATAAGGTACACGTGGTTATTCTTTCCGGCAACCGGTTTTGCATCTATGACGAGCAAATGTATATGGTGGCCAAAAACATGGAAGAGGGGGCGTTGGGCGCCGAAGATGAGATGCGGCAGGAGGATCTGTTGATCGCAGCCCTGGTTACACTGGCCCCGCGCCGGGTCACCATTCACGGCGAATGTATGTCCGCCACCTACAATACCCTGAGCGAAGTTTTCCCCGGGGCTTTGCACTATTGTAAGGGGTGCGCGTACTGTCCCACCTCCAATCAGGCCTGAGTGCTAACCTTGCGGAAAGAGCGGCAATTTGATATATTTTTAGAGCATTTAGGCTAAGCCTTCGCAAGGATGGATGTTTTGTTTTGGCTTTACGCTTTAACTTTACCCCTGATCGGAGCGCTCATCGGCTGGGCGACGAACCTGTTGGCGGTAAAGCTGCTTTTCCGCCCTTACCGGCCGCTTAAAATCCCCGGGCTTCCCCTGACGATTCAGGGTGTGTTGCCCAAAAGGCGAGGGGATCTGGCTCGTAGTATTGGTGAAACCATCGAGGCCGAACTGCTCACCTTTGAAGACCTGGTGAATCAGGTACGTTCAGAAGAGATGACGGCCAAACTATCCGTGGCCATCAGTGATGCGGTTCACGAGGCGGTTATGTTGCGCACGCCTGGAATTATCCCCGGTGCGGTTAAGAAATTTCTGGCTGATACCCTGGCCGATATGCTCGAAGACCGCCTGCCGCATATTGTTGACTGGTTGGCGGACGAGGCTTCGCACGCCATTCGCGACGAAATCAAGATCGGCAAGATGGTAGAAGACCGGATGAACTCGTTTCCCCTGGAGACGCTCGAGGCCATCGTTTACCGGGTGGCCGCCAGAGAGATCAAACATATCACGGTGCTCGGCGGGATCCTGGGGTTTATCATCGGTTTGTTCCAGGTACTGTTGCTTTATCTTTCGCGGCTGACGGGCGCCTTTTAGGCTTGGCCTTCCCATTGACACTCTGGCCGCCGATAGAATATAATAACCGCCGTAAAGTTAAGAAAGTATTACAAAATATTAGTACAGGCGTTGAAGGGGCGAGTAGGCCCGCCGACCTGACAGAGAGGATGCGTCGAAGGCTGTGAGCGTATCCAGGCAACGGCCGGCTGAAGACCACCCCGGAGCCGCCCGGCCAAAAACCGGGCCGGACACAGCCGTTATCTGTGCCTGAAGCGGGAAGTCTTTTAAGCTTCCAATCAGGGTGGAACCGCGGGGTTAACGGCCCCCGTCCCTGGCCGGGACGGGGGTCTGTTTTTAGAATATAGAATTCAGAATGGAGAATAAAGGAGGAACCCGAAGGCGCTGCTGTTTTAAGAGGGGCGGGAAACGGTGACAGCCGCCCATGCTGGTTCTAGACCAGCGCCACGAAGGATGAAAATACACGGACTTGCTGGCAGCCCAATAGCGCGCGGCATAGCTGTTGTGCATTATCGACGGAGGTTATGAATCAAATATTTCCTAATTCTTCTGAATTCTGAATTCTGGATTCTGAGTTCTCACAAGTAACGTTCCTGATCATTTCAAGGAGGGCATTACCATGAACATCACGCTTAAAGACGGAAAAGTGGTCAACTACCCTCCCGGTTCCACTCCCCTTGACGTGGCCCGGGATCTAGGTCCCCGCCTGGCCAAGGAGGCGGTGGTCGCCCGGGTAAACGGGAGGTTGCAGGGGCTGAATGAACCGATGTCGGGAGATGCTGTTCTGGAGTTCCTGACTTTTGAGGATGAGGAGGCCCAAATGGTCTACCGGCACAGCACCGCCCACGTTCTGGCCCAGGCGGTGAAACGGCTTTATCCGGAGGCACGGCTGGCGATTGGTCCGGCCATCGCGGACGGCTTCTACTACGACTTTGACGTACCCCGGGCTTTCACTCCGGAAGACCTGGAACGGATCGAGCAGGAGATGGCGCGGATCATCGCCGCCGATCTGCCGATCGAACGCTTCGAGTTGTCCCGCGAGGAGGCGCTCCGGTTAGCCGCCCAAGCGGGAGAGAACTACAAGGTGGAACTAATTTCCGATCTGGGACCTGATGAAGTCATCTCCTTTTACCGGCAGGGCGAATTCGTGGACCTTTGCGCGGGTCCGCACCTGCCCTCTACCGGCCGGATCAAGTCCTTCAAGCTGTTGAATGTGGCCGGTGCTTACTGGCGGGGTGACGAGCGGAACAAGATGCTGCAGCGCATTTACGGCACCTCGTTTCCCAAGGCCTCGCTGCTCAAAGAGTACCTTTTCCGGCTGGAGGAGGCCAAACGGCGCGATCATCGCAAACTGGGCGCCATGTTGGACCTCTTTAGCATTCACGAAGCTGGTCCCGGGTTCCCGTTTTTCCATCCGAAAGGAATGGTGCTGCGCAATGAACTGGAACGTTTCTGGCGGGAGGAGCACCTCAAAAACGGTTACCAGGAAATTCGGACGCCCATTATCCTCCGCCAGGAATTGTGGGAAAGGTCCGGGCACTGGGATCATTACCGGGAGAACATGTACTTCACGAGAATCGACGATGAGGACTATGCCGTGAAGCCCATGAACTGCCCCGGCGGTATTCTGGTGTATCGTTCCAAACTGCACAGTTACCGGGAATTGCCGATCCGGCTGGGCGAGTTGGGTCTGGTACACCGGCACGAGTTGTCCGGCGTGTTACACGGGCTGATGCGGGTGCGTTGCTTCACGCAGGATGACGCCCATATTTTCTGCCGGCCGGAGCAGGTGGAAGAGGAGATCGTTCGGATCCTTGACCTGACCGAGTACTTCTACCGGGATGTTTTCGGTTTTGACTATCACGTGGAGTTGTCCACTAAGCCGGAGAAGGCCATGGGTTCGGACGAGATCTGGGAGTTGGCCACCAACGCTCTGCGGGGGGCCCTGGAGGTTAAAGGCCTGAGCTACAAGGTCAACGAAGGTGACGGGGCTTTTTACGGCCCGAAGGTTGATTTTCACCTGCGGGACTGTCTGGGACGGACATGGCAGTGTGGCACCATTCAGGTAGACTTCCTGATGCCCGAAAAGTTTGCGTTGACCTACATTGGTGAAGACGGAGAGCGGCACCGGCCGGTGATGATCCACCGTGTGATCTACGGCAGCCTGGAGCGGTTCATCGCCATTCTGACCGAGCATTTTGCCGGGGCTTTCCCGGTTTGGCTGGCGCCGGTACAGGCCCGGGTGTTGCCGATTACCGACCGCCACGCCGAATACGGCCGGCAAGTCACCGAAACCCTCCGGCAGGCCGGTGTGCGCGTCGAGTTTGACGGCCGAAACGAAAAGGTGGGTTACAAGATCAGGGAAGCCCAGTTGCAGAAAATCCCGTATATGTTGGTGGTGGGAGACCGGGAGGCGGCCACGGGCACGCTGTCGGTGCGTCACCGGGCGGAGGGCGACCTTGGATCATTCACACTGGATGACTTTATCAGCCGGATTGTACGGGAGATCAACACCAAGTCTCGTTAACCCCGGAAATCAATCGAAGGGAACGGAGTTGCTTGACGGCGGTGCGTGGGTGTGCTATAATTACGGCTGTAAAAATGACAAAAGTTTACAAGAAGAAGCCCGCCCGCTTCTCACCCTACGACGGACGTTGGTAGGGTTTTGTTCCAAGACGTTGTAAACCGGGTGTTTTTATTGGCCCGGAAATGGCTTGTCGACACATATGCGGGTGGTTTTGCCGCCCGCATTTTTATATGTGAACCTTTCAGGGGGTGTAAGGTCATTACCAAGGACCATCGCGTCAACCAAGGTATCAGAGCTCGAGAGGTCAGGGTCATTGACTCTGACGGGTCTCAGATTGGGATCATGAACATCCGGGACGCTCTGCGCCTAGCCGAGGAGAGAGGTCTTGACTTAGTTGAGGTTGCGCCGCAGGCCAGGCCGGTGGTTTGCCGGATTATGGATTTTGGAAAGTACAAGTACGAGCAGAGTAAGCGCGAAAAAGAGGCGCGCAAGAACCAAAAGATCGTCTCCATCAAGGAAGTGAAGCTGCGTCCCGGGATCGAGGATCACGACTTTGAGACCAAGACCCGGAACGCGATTCGGTTCCTTAAAGACGGCGATAAGGTGAAGGTCACCCTGATGTTTCGTGGACGGGAAATCGCCCATCCGCACCTGGGCCAGCAGATTCTCAACCGGTTGGTGGAACAGGTTCAGGAGTTGGCCGTCATTGAGCGGGCTCCAAAATTGGAAGGCCGCAATATGATTATGATCTTGGCCCCCAAACAGCAGAACTAGCTATTGAAGGGAGTGAACGTTTTGCCTAAAATCAAAACCCATCGCGGGGCGGCCAAACGCTTCAAGAAAACCGGTACGGGCAAATTTCGTGCCCGGCACGCTTACCATAGCCATATTCTTGAAGAAAAAACGGCCAAGAGAAAGCGCCGTTTACGTAAGGGATTCATTCTCGATCCCAGTGATGTGCGGCGGATCAGAGCATTGGTTCCCTATTGTTAATGTAAATGTAAATGGCAAAGGAGGTTTCATAAATGCCGCGCGTGAAGAGTGCCGTAGTGGCGCGTAAACGGCATAAAAAGATATTGAGGCTGGCAAAGGGCTATTGGGGTGCGAAGAGCAAACTGTACCGGGTGGCCAACCAGCAGGTAATGCGCTCCTTGATGTATGCTTACCGGGACCGGCGGGCCAAAAAGCGTGATTTTCGGCGGTTGTGGATCACCAGGATCAACGCCGCCGCGCGTATGAACGGGATTTCCTACAACCGGTTTATCGAAGGTTTGCGAAAAGCGGGCGTGGAAATCAACCGCAAAATGCTGGCCGAGTTGGCGGTGAACGATCAGGCCGCTTTCGGGCAACTGGTGCAGGTGGCTAAAGAAAGGCTGAACCACAAGTAAACACCGTGATAATGAAAGGGGGCATGGTGCAATGCCGGTTGGGGTTTTGGCCATGCCTCTTTTCTACTCTTTGATTAGCTTTTGCCTCCACCAAAACACGGACGGGACGGGGGAAACTAATGAAACAGTTTGCGGTGATCGGGCTGGGCCGCTTTGGGGTCAGCGTGGCCGTGTCTCTGGCCAGGATGGGTTACGATGTGTTGGCGGTCGACACTGATGCGCACAAAGTAGAGAAGATTATGGACGAGGTTACCCACGCGGTTCAGGCGGATGCGCTGGACGAGGAAGCATTAAAAGCTTTGGGTATTCGCAACTTTGACGTGGTGATCGTCTCCATTGGGCACGACATGGAGGCCAGTATCCTGACCACGGTGATGCTTAAGGAAATGGGTGTGAAGACCGTCGTGGCCAAGGCGCGCACCGAATTGCACGGACGGGTGCTGGCCAAGGTCGGAGCCGACAAGGTGGTGTTTCCCGAGCGGGACATGGGCAGCAGGGTGGCGCGCGGCCTGGTGTCCAAGAACATCCTGGACCAGATCGACCTTTCACCCGATTTCAGTATCCTGGAGCTTGTAGCTCCGGAGGAATTCGTGGGACGAAGCCTGGCTGAGTCTGGAATCCGGAAAAAGTATGGGGTAAACATTCTGGCCATTCGGCGGGGTTCCGAGGTGCTGATTTCCCCGGGGGCCAACCAGGTTATCCAGGAGGGCGATCTCTTAGTGGCCATCGGGCGCAACGACCGGCTGCAGCGGCTGGGAGGTGACTAGTCTGAAGATCACGTCCCGGAGCAACGAGCGGATCAAGTCCCTAAAGCGGTACTACCGCAAAAGGCACCGGGATCGGGAAGGGCGTTTCCTAGCCGAGGGTGTTAAGGTCATCGAGGAGGCCTTGGATGCCGGCTGGAAGGTGAAGGTGCTACTGTTTACCGCCGAACTCACGGCCCACCCGCGGGGCGCGGCGTTACTGGAGGCAGCCCGGGCGGCGGGAGCCGAGATCTGGGAAACGGTGGACCACGTGCTGAGGGACTTGGCCGACACCACGACTCCCCAGGGTGTTGTCGCCCTCATCGCGAAACCCCGTTACGATCTGGATCTGTTGTTGCAGGGGCGGGGCACGCCGTTGGTGATTGTGCTGGACGGCATTCAGGATCCAGGCAATCTCGGCACCATCATCAGGACGGCCGATGCGTGTGGGCTCTTGGGTGTGATCACCCTGGAAGGCACCGTGGACCTGTTTCACCCGAAGGTGGTGAGGGCCTCCGCCGGGGCGCTGTTTCACTTGCCGGTTTTCGGGGACGTTGCGGCCGACCACGCGGTCCAGTTCCTGGCCGGGGCCGGTTTTCAGATCTTTGTGGCCGATCCTCAAGGCGATTATTCCCTTTACGAGTGCGTATTCGACCGTCCGACGGCGCTTTTCGTGGGCAACGAGAGTCGGGGTTGCACCGATTTCCTGCATCAGGTGGCGGACCGGGTGGTTTTTATTCCCATGCCCGGCCAGGCGGAATCACTAAATGTTGGGGTTGCTGCCTCTCTTTTCATCTACGAGGCGGTGCGCCAGCGGCTCAAATGTTCCTTGTCTTTGCCGTAGGCTTGTGATATACTTACCGCAAAAGGTCTCCAAGAACGATGAAAGGTGTGTGGGCAGATGCATTTAACCGCCGATTTTTTTTGGAGGCTTTTTGAGACTACCGGTTCCATCAGAGCCTACATACTTTATCGAAGACTGGCGCTGCAATAATCAGGCGGTCGCCTGTAAAAGGTAGCTTCATCCGGTCCCTATTTCGGGACTATTTTTATTTGCCGTTCCCGAATCCTAAAGGAATTTTCAGGGTTAAACTAGAAAAGTAGGTTCCAAAGGAGATTGGAGGCGAAGGATGCAGGAGAAGCTTTTGGAAATTGCCAACGAAGCCGAAAGAGCCATCGAACGCGCCGACACCGTGGAGGCTGTGGAAGAGCTCCGTATTCGTTACCTGGGGAAAAAGGGCGTTTTAACGCAACTGTTACGGGGAATGGGTGCGCTGCCGGCAGCCGAACGGCCGCTGGTGGGCAAACTAGCGAATGAAGTTAAAGTGCGTCTGGAAAGCTTGCTGGCCGACAGGGCGTCCACGCTTAAAAAGCACGCCAAGGCCCGGAAACTGGCGGCCGAACGCATTGACGTCACCCTGCCGGGATTGCGGCCCTTTTTGGGTTCTCTCCATCCCCTGACCGTGGTTCGTACCGAAATAGAGGAAATCTTTCTCGGACTCGGTTTTCAAATCGTGGAAGGCCCGGAGGTTGAGCTGGATTACTATAACTTCGAGGCCTTAAACTTCCCCAAAGACCACCCGGCACGGGATATGCAGGATACCTTTTTCGTTAGCGACGAAGTGCTGCTGCGTACCCACACCTCGCCGGTGCAGGTCCGCACCTTCGAAAAGACGGCACCGGCGGTGCCGGTGAAAATCATCGCTCCGGGCAAGGTGTACCGTGAGGATGACGACGCCACCCATTCGCCCATGTTTCACCAGGTAGAGGGTTTTGCGGTTGATACGCACATCACCCTGGCGGACCTAAAAGGGGTGTTGAATTCCTTTGTACGGGAAATGTACGGGGAAAAAACCAGGATGCGTTTCCGGCCCAGTTTCTTCCCCTTTACCGAACCGAGCGCCGAGGTCGACATCTCGTGCGTCATCTGCGGCGGCCGCGGTTGCCGGGTTTGCGCCCATACCGGCTGGTTGGAGATTCTGGGCGCCGGGATGATTCATCCGCGGGTGCTCGAGGTATCGGGCTATGATTCCGAAAAAGTAAGCGGTTTTGCCTTCGGCATGGGCATCGAGCGCATCGCGATGCTGAAGTACGGCGTAGACAACATCCGCCTTTTCTTTGATAACGACATCCGGTTTTTAGCTCAATTCTAGCTCAATTACGGTAAGGGAGGCTTGACCCGGGTGCGGGTTTCTTTAAACTGGCTCAAGGAATTCGTGGATATCCAGATACCGGCCCACGAACTGGCCGATCGGTTGACGCTGGCCGGGATAGCCGTGGACCGTGTAGACGAACCGGGTAAGGACGTGTCGGGCGTGATTACCGGACGGGTGTCGGCGGTGTTGCCACACCCGAACGCCGACCGCCTGGTGATTACCAGGGTAGACACCGGGAAAGAGGAACTGCAAATCGTGACCGGGGCTACCAACTTCAACGCGGGTGATGTTGTGCCCGTAGCGCCGGTGGGGGCAACCCTTGCCGGCGGAGTCGTGATCCGGCGGGCCAAATTGCGCGGGGTTGAGTCCGAAGGGATGCTGTGTGCGGCCGACGAGCTGGGTATGGGTGACGATCACGAGGGAATTGTGATTTTACCCCCGGATACCCCGGTCGGAATTGACGCGCGTCCGGTCCTTGGCCTGGATGATCAAGTTTTAGAATTGGATTTAACCCCCAACCGGGGCGACTGTTTGTCTGTCCGGGGCGTGGCCCGGGAGGTGGCCGCTCTCTTGAAGCTGCCTCTTAAGACGCCGGAGCTGGTTTTTCCGGAGTTGGCGGAGGGCGCGGCTGATCTGATCCGGGTTACCATTGAGGATCCGACTTTGTGCGGGCGGTACGTGGCCCGTTTGCTCGTAGACGTCAAGGTGGGCCCCTCGCCGTTCTGGCTGCAGCGGCGGCTCCTGGTCGCCGGAATGCGCCCGATCAACTGTATTGTCGATGTTACTAATTACGTGATGCTTGAATGGGGCCAACCCCAACATGCCTTTGACTACGACGCCGTGCGGGACGGGCACATCATTGTCCGCAACGCGCGGCCCGGCGAAAAACTGGTCACCCTGGACGGCCAAGAGCGTGCTCTTGCTCCCGATATGCTGTTGATCGCCGATCCAGAGCGGGCCATCGGTATCGCCGGGGTAATGGGGGGACTGAATTCGGAGGTTACGGCCGGGACCAGCCGTGTGCTGCTAGAGTCGGCCTACTTCAATCCGGTCAGCATCCGGCGGACGGCCAGGTCTTTGGGACTCTATTCCGAGGCTTCAGCGCGTTTTGAAAAGGGCGTTGACCCCGAGGAGTGCCTGCGGGCCGCCGACCGGGCGGTGGAATTAATGTGCCGGATCGGTGCTGGCCGCGTTGCGGCCGGGGTGGTTGATGTCTATCCAAAGCCTTACACGGCGAAAACAATCGTTTTACGACCGGAGCGCGTGGAGAAAATCCTGGGTGTGCCAGTACCCACCGGCGAAATGGTGGATATTTTGGAAAGGCTGGGATTCGCACCGCGGGGTGCTGCTGGGAGCTTTGTGGTCAGCGTTCCTTCGCACCGGTTTGACGTATTTCGGGAGATTGACCTGATCGAGGAAGTGGCCCGGCTTTACGGTTACGATCAAGTGCCGCACACTCTTCCGTTCGGGGTGACGACGGCGGGGGTGCGAACGCCGGCTCAAAAGCTTGAGGCCAGTATAAAGCGTACGCTTACCGCCTGCGGGCTTACCGAGGTGGTCACCTATACTTTCATGAACCCCAAGGTATTCGACCGGCTCGGTTTTCCGGAAGATGCTGCCGTGCGCCGGACCGTGACCCTTAAAAATCCGCTCAGTGAGGATCAGGCGGTCATGCGGACGCTGCTTTATCCCTGCCTCCTGGACGTTTTGGAGCGCAATTACCAGCGGCGTAATACCGATGTAGCCCTGTTCGAAATCGGGCGGGTCTATCTGCCGCGGCAGGATGAGTTGCTGCCGGAGGAACGCGGGACGCTGGCGATGGCCCTCATGGGCCGCACTCCTTCTGGTTGGTGTCACAAGGACCAGCCGCTCGACTTTTTCTATCTCAAGGGGGTCCTGGAAACGCTGGCCCGGAGCATCGGGCTTGGGCCGCTGACCTTTGTGCCGGAAATCAATGAGCCCGCTTTCCATCCCGGCCGGACGGCCCGGGTGCTGGCCGCGGGGACCGACCTGGGGGTTTTAGGGGAAATCCACCCCGAGGTGCTGGAAAGTTATCACCTCCCGGAACGGGTGGTGGTGGCCGAGATTGACCTGGAAAGGGTGGCGGCGTTGGAGAAGCAGGAGATTAGGTTCTCGCCGCTACCGCGCTTCCCGGCCGTGGAACGGGACCTGGCGTTTGTGATCAGCAAGGACTACCCGGCGGGGGAGGTAGCCGACGTAATCCGGCAGGCAGCGGGCGGGCTTCTGCGGGAACTGCGGCTGTTTGATGTTTACGAGGGCCGCCAGATTCCCGATGGTTACCGTAGTCTGGCTTTTTCCCTGCGCTTCCAGGCCGACGACCGTACCCTGACCGATGAAGAGGTGAACGGCTATCTGGAGGCGGTGGTCCGGAGACTGGAACAGGCTTTTTCCGCCGTGCTCCGGGTTTAGCGTTTTATGAATTGCCCGGGCCGCCGGACCGACCCGGGCGTGTCCCCAGGGAACTATCCAGACGGGAGGGGTATGTGATGGCGGAAGAAATCAACCGGGTTGCGGTAGAAATCCTTGGGGAAAGGTACCTTCTCAAGGGTGATCGTTCCCCCGAGTACATCCGCCGCCTTGCCGCGGAAGTGGATCACAGGGTGCGGGACATAATCAACCGACACTCCCGGATCCCGATCACCAAAGCGGCCGTACTGGCGGCCGTAAACCTGGCCGATGAATTAAACCGGTTGCAGGAAAGTTACGATGGCCTGGTCAAGATGATTGAAAGGGAGAAGGTCTAGCCCGAACAGCCTGACCGAGCGGCCGTCACATCCCTCTTTTTACTTCCAAAGTTGAATTTCAAAACCATTGGGGTAAACTAAGAAAGCCATCGCTTTTGCGAACGCAGGACCGGCGCTGCCGTGGGCGAGGACGCGCAGAAACCTGCAGGAAACACCTGGTGTGCGAGGATCGGGATAGTGACCTCCAGGTCATAGACATGAATCCCGATCGCAATCCTCAAGGACGGCAGCGGGAGCACTGGTCCGCGAAGGGGACACCGCTCTTGTTGAGCGGGTGGTTGTGGGGCCGGTAGAGGGGTAGCACCTTGTGGATAAGTAGGCAGTTATCCACAAAACATGCCTGTCCCCTTTATAAAATAAATAAACCTAAGGGGGTTAAATATGACCATCGGTGAAATATACGAACTGGCGGTAAAAATGGGCATGGAGCACGATCCCCGGGGTCTGGAAATGGTGCAAAAACTCTTGGCCCGGGAAAAAGAACGCTTCGACAACCTGAAGGATGACGAGAAGGAAGAGTACGACGGCGAGAAGCTGAAAAACCCTTACGCCGACAGCCGTATCCTGTACGGAGACCCGGAAAAGGAAGTACGGCGGGTATTGGCCGGGGTGGACGTGGAGGTCGGGGAGATTCTGCTGGCGGACCGCTTGGGTGAACGCGGCCGGAAGATCGACCTGGCCATTTCCCACCATCCCGAGGGCAAGGCCCTGGCCGCATTACACGAGGTGATGCATCTCCAGGAGGACACGCTGGCCCGCCTGGGAGTACCCATCAACATCGCCGAGGGGATCATGGCGGTCCGCATCAATGAGGTGAAGCGGACCATTATGCCCATCAACCACAACCGGACCGTGGACGCGGCGCGCATCCTGGACATTCCGTTGATGTCCCTGCACACCACCGCCGATAACCTGGTCAACCACTTTCTGCAAAAACTGATAGACGAGCGCCAACCCGAGACCCTGAAGGACGTAATCAAGGTGCTCAAAGAGCTGCCGGAGTACCGTCAGGCCGTCAAACTGAATGCCGGACCGACCATTGTGCTGGGCAGTCCCGAGCGGCGGGCCGGCAAGGTCGTGGTGGATATGACCGGCGGCACCGGCGGTTCCGAGGAAGCCTATGCAAAACTGGCCGCGGCCGGGGTAGGTACGCTAGTGGTGATGCACATCAGCGAGAAACACCGCAAAGAAGCCGAAAAAAGCCACGTCCACGTAATCGTGGCCGGCCATATGGCCAGCGACTCGCTGGGCTTAAACCTTTTCCTCGACGAATTGGCCCGGCGCGGCATCGAAATCGTGCCCTGTGCCGGCTTGCTGCGCGTGGATCGCACCGCCGACAAGGCATCATAGTGTGACGGGGGTTGGCAGATGCCTGGGCCGGAACTCTTAGCCCCGGCTGGTGATTGGAAGGCTCTGGTGGCGGCCGTGCAAAACGGCGCCGATGCCGTTTACCTGGGGGCCACCGCTTTTAACGCCCGGCAGGGGGCGGCCAACTTTGAACCGCGGGAACTGGCGCGGGCGGTAGATTATGCACACGTCCGGGATGTCAAAGTATACGCAACGGTCAATGTGCTGGTAGCGGATCAGGAAGTGGAGGCCGCGGCGCGCCTGCTGGGGGACCTATACAACGCCGGGGTAGACGCGGTGATTGTGCAGGACCTGGGGCTTGTGCGGCTTATCCGGGATCTCCTGCCCGACCTCGAGGTGCACGCCAGTACACAGGCCACGGCGCATAATCTGCCCACCCTGCAGATGCTGAAACGACTGGGCGTCCGCCGCGTGGTGTTGGCGCGCGAACTCTCCTTGCCGGAGATCGCCCACCTGCGCCGCGAGTCCGGACTGGCGGTCGAGGTGTTTGTACACGGCGCCCTTTGTGTGAGTTACTCCGGTCAGTGTTTGTTTTCCAGCCTGGTTGGCGGGCGAAGCGGGAACCGGGGGCGTTGTGCGCAGCCCTGCAGCCTGCCCTACACCCTGTACCGGGACGGCACGGTCTTGGACGGCGTTCCGGGTCCTTATCTGCTGAGGCCCCGGGACCTAAACTTGAGTGCTCATTTGCCGGAACTGGTCCGGGCCGGGGTGGATGCGCTGAAGATCGAGGGGCGGATGCGGCGCCCCGAGTACGTGGCCACCGTGGTACGCATTTACCGGCGGCTACTCGACCGCCTGGCCGCCGGGCATTTTACGGTCACCGCCGAAGAACAGCGCGCCTTGGCCCAAGTTTTTAACCGCGGTTATACTACCGGTTACCTTTTCGGGCCGCCCGGCCGGGCGTTGATGGCCTACAGCCGGCCCAATAACCGCGGTTTGGCGGTGGGGCGGGTCCGGCGCTTTGTGCCCGGGGACGGGACGGCCGAAATCGCGCTGGAAGCGCCGCTTTACACCGGCGACAAGATCGAAGTCTGGGTTTCGGTGGGCGGACGGATTGCCGCCACGGTGCGGGAGATGCACTTGGCCGGGCGGCCGGTCGAGGCCGCGGCCCCGGGCATGGTGGTCGCCCTGCCGCTGCCCGGGCGGGTCAAGCCCGGGGACCGCGTTTTCAAGACCGAGGACGTGGTGCTAAATCGGCGGGCCCGGGAAACCTTCGCCTCACCCCGGGAACGAAAGAGCATTCCGCTGACCTTTAAGGTTACGGTAGGTGTGGGAAAACCTTTGGTGCTGGAAGTCAGCGCGCCGGGGGGCTTTGCGGCGAAGGCCGTCGGCACCGTTCCCGCCGTACCGGCAGAGCGCCGTCCCTTGACGGAGGCGACCCTCAAGGAACAGCTGGGCCGGTTGGGTAACACTCCCTTTGGCCTGGAGCGTCTCGATTGCCGGATCGAAGGGGCGGTTATGCTCCCTTTGCGGGAACTGAACGAGGTCCGGCGGCGGGCGTTGGAACAGTTGGTACAGGCCAAAGCGGCCGCCCACCGCCCGCCGGCGCTGGACCGGCAGTCCTACGAACGCCGGGTGCACAATCTGCTGTCGTGGCGGCCAAAGGCGCACCCTTCTTTAGCCGACCGCCGCCCCCGTCTGGCCGTGGCCGTCGGTGACCTGGCCGGCGTTGCGGCCGCCGTGGAGAGCGGCGCCGAGGTGGTTTACTTCCCGGGGGAAGGTCTGGGTTTGCCCCGGGCGGTCACACCCCGAGACCTGGCCCAGGCCGGGGCCGTCTGCCGGCGCGCGGGGGCATCCCTGGTGTTTTGGCTGCCCCGAATTCTGCACGACCGCGACCTGGAGCACTGGGGCAGGCTGCTGGAAGAGTCGGGCCGATTTGCGGACGGGGTACTGGTCGGTAACCTGGGGGCGCTTCTAAAGGCGGGGGAAAAGCGTACGGAACTGGTCGCCGATTTTCCGTTGAATACCTTTAACCGTCTGACTTTGTCGCTGCTGACCGAATTGGGCGCCGGGAGGGTCACCTTGTCGCCGGAACTGACGCTGGAACAGGTGCGTGAAATGACGGCGGGGGCTCCCGTGCCGGTGGAGGTGCTGGTGCACGGCGCCCTGCCGGTGATGGTTTCCGCCTACTGCGCAGTCGGCAGTCTTCTGGGCACCGGGGACAGGGGGCCCTGCGGCGTACGATGCCGGGCGGGCCGTTTCGCCATCCGGGACCGGCTGGGTCTGTTCTTCCCGGTCGGTGTGGACACCGCCTGCCGGATGCACATCTTCAACGCCAAGGACCTGTGTGCGGTCGAGCAGATACCGGCCCTGGTGCGGTGTGGCGTGTCCGTCTTCCGGGTGGAGGCGCGGCTCCGCGACGCCGCTTATATTCGCGCGGTGGTCGAGATTTACCGGGAGGTTATCGACCGCACGCTTTCCCGGGGAACCGACTGGCGAATACCCGGGGAATACAAGGAACGCCTGCGCGCCTTGAGCCCGCAGGGTTTAACTTCCGGACATTTCTTTCGCGGGGTGCTGGGACCGTGACGGTAGCGAAGGCAAAGACGCTGAACCGGTTGGAGTTTGACAAAATCTTGGAACAGTTGGCCCGGCACGCGGTTTCTCCTCTGGGCCGGGAGCGGGCGCTGGCACTTGTGCCGGTGCGCGATCTGGATCTGGTCCGTCAGTACCAGGCCGAAACCGAGGAAGGCTGCCGGCTTCTGCGCCTCGAACCAAACGCCGATTTCGGGGGGTGGCACGACATCCGCGAGGCAGTGCGACGGGCGGAACGAGGGCTGGTTCTGGACGGGGAAACGCTATTTGGAATCGGGCGGACGCTTACTGCCGTCCGGGTCCAGAAAAAGTTCTTGGGCGACCGCCGGGAGCGGTATCCCCTGTTGGCCGCCTGGGCGGATAGGGCCCCCGTGTTTCCGGAACTGGAAAGGCGGCTCAATATGTGTCTTTTACCGGGAGGGGAGGTAGCCGACGGCGCCTCGCCGCGTTTGGCCGACTTGCGCCGCCGCCTGCAGGCTGCCCGGGAGCAGGTTCGGGAGCGGTTGGAGAAACTGATCCGTTCTCCGGCCCAACAGAAATACCTGCAGGAGGCACTCATCACCATCCGGGAAGGCCGGTACGTGGTGCCGGTGAAAACCGAGTACAAAAACCAGGTGCCCGGTTTGGTGCACGACCAGTCGGCCAGCGGTGCTACCCTTTTTGTAGAACCGCTGACCGTAGTAGAGGCGAACAACGAGATCCGGCGCCTGGAGGCGGCGGAGAAAAAGGAAGTCCAGCGTATACTGGCCGAACTTTCCGCCGGTGTGGCGCAGGTCGCCGCTGATGTCCTCCGTGCGGTGGAGGTGCTGGGCCACCTGGATTTTGTGCTGGCCAAGGCCCGGTTGAGCCGGGAATGGAGGGCGGTACCGCCCCGCATAGAAGAGGGAGCTTATCTTGAGTTCCGGCAGGCGCGTCACCCCCTGATCCGGGAAAACGTGGTGGCTATCGACGGCCGTCTGGGGCGGGACTTTGATCTTTTGGTGCTTACCGGGCCGAACACCGGGGGCAAAACGGTGGCCCTGAAAACCATGGGCCTCTTGGTGCTTATGGCCCAAGCCGGCTTACAGGTGCCGGCGTCGGACTGTGCGGTGGGTCTGTTTGCCGAAGTGTTTGCTGATATCGGCGACGAGCAGAGCATCGAGCATTCTCTGAGCACCTTCTCGGCGCACATGGCCAACCTGGTGGACATTCTTGGGCAGGCCGGTGCCGAGAGCCTGGTGCTCATCGACGAACTGGGCACCGGTACCGATCCCACCGAGGGCGCCGCGCTGGCCCAGGCCATCCTGGAGGAACTGCACCGGCGGCGAATCCGCGGCGTAGCCACCACCCACTACGGGGTCCTCAAGGAGTTTGCGGCCGGCCGGGACCGGGTAGAAAACGCCAGTGTGGAATTCGACCTGCAGACCCTGAAGCCCACTTTTCGCCTGGTGACTGGACGTCCAGGCCGGAGCTATGCCTTCGAGATCGCCGCGCGCCTGGGTATGCCCGCCGGGCTGATCGCCAGGGCCCGGGAGCTTCTAACCGCCGACCAGCGGCGGACCGGCGAACTCCTGGAGCGCTTGGAAAGGACCCAGCAGGATGCCGAGCGGCTGCGGGAAGCGTCCCGGCGAGCCCTGCAGGAGGCGGCCGACTTGAAGGCGCGTTACGAGGCCGAGCTGGCTAGCCTGTTGGAGAAGAAGCGGGAATTACGGGAGCGGGCGGCGCGCGAAGCGCGGGAACTGTTGCGGCAGGTGCGCCGCGAGGCCGCGGAAATAATCCGCGCGCTCCGGGAAAAAAGCCAGGCGCAAAGCAACCGCGAACGTGAACTGGCCATCCAGGAGACCCGCCGCCGCCTCGAAAGGCTCGAGGATAAACTTCCGGCCGATCAGCCGCCGGTCCGGGCGCGAGAGGTGCCGGCGAGTCTGAAGGCCGGAGAGACGGTGTTCATTCCGCGTTACGGGCAGCGGGGCGTCACGTTGGAACCTTCCCGGAACGGGGAAGTGCGGGTCCAGGTGGGTGCGGTAAAGGTTTCATTGCCCTTGACCGAGGTGCTCCGCACGGACGCCGCTCCCGCCGAAAACCCCCGGCCCAGTACGGTGCTGGTGCAGAAGTCGCGGGAGGTCAAAACCGAACTGGACTTGCGGGGCCTGCGGGTGGAAGAGGCCTTAGCCGAAGTGGAAAAGTATCTCGATGCCGCTGTGCTGTCCGGCGTGCCCCGGGTTTACCTGATTCACGGTCTGGGTACCGGTGCGCTGCGGAATGCGGTCCACGGCCTCCTGAAAGGCGACCGCCGGATCCGTTCTTTCCGGCTAGGGGAACGGGACGAGGGCGGGCTGGGCGTTACCGTGGTCGAGTTTTAGAGGGGTGTGGTTTGTGCGTACCGTTTCGGAATGCTATTATTGTTTGGGAAAGCTGGTGGAAAAAACGGCGGAGCTGGCCACCGCCGATCCGGGGCTTTTGGCCCGGGCCGTGCAGGCCGGCAGGCGTGTGCTGGAACGGGAGTTCCCACAGCGCCGGATTCCGACCCAGATCGCCGGGGAGGCGCAGCGGGTGATTCGCCAGATTACCGGCAATCCCGATCCTTTTCGGGACGTCAAGGAGCGGGAAATGGCGCTTGCGTCCCAATTGATCGGGGAAGTCCGCGACCGCTTCGGGAACGATCTTGACGGGCTTTTGCGGCTGGCCGTACTGGGCAACGCCGTGGACTTCTTTAAGGATTTGGACGCGGTAGTGGAACAGGCGGCCAAACCCGTTACTTTTTGTCTTGACGAGACCGAAGCTTTTCGGGAGCGGCTGGCACAGGCACGCTTGGTCCTCTACCTGGCCGACAACGCCGCGGAGAGCTACTTTGACTGGCCGCTGGTAGAGTGGCTGGCGGTAAAAACCGAGGTGTTCTACGTGGTGAAAGAAGGACCGGTGCAAAACGATCTGACCGTGGCCGATCTTGTCCGGGCAGGGTTTGCCGCGCGGATGCAGAATATTATCACCACGGGGACCGACACGCCCGGGGTGGATTGGGATCTGGCCAGTGCCGAATTTAAAGCGCTTTTTTCCCAAGCGGATCTGATTCTGGCGAAGGGTATGGGGAACTACGAGACGTTGTCCGAGTTGGCTTTCCCCCGGAAAGTATTCTACCTGCTGATGGCCAAGTGCCGTCCGGTGTCTGGGGCGCTGGGCGTTCCCCTGGACAGTTTTGTGGCCACGTTTGGTTCTTAGGCAGGCGGTATTTACAGGAGGTTTAGTCGATGTTACGAGTTCTTGATTTAACGGTGGTGGTTGACGGCAAGGTGATTTTGGAGGATATCAACCTGGAAATCAACCCGGGCGAAACCCACGTGCTGTTCGGGCCAAACGGTTCCGGAAAGTCCACGTTGCTGGGCACGCTGATCGGTTTTAACCGCTACAAGGTGGTCAACGGTCGGATTTTCTTCAAGGGTGAGGATATCACCCACCTGTCGGTCTACGAACGGGCGCGTCGGGGGTTGGGGCTTTTGTTTCAGCGGCCGCCGACCATCCGCGGTTTAACCATGCGGGACATGATCAACATCTGTTCTCAGGGTCGCGGGGATGTGGAACAATTTGCGGCGCGCCTGAACTTTGAGCGCTTTCTGGACCGCGAGGTCAACCACGGGTTTTCCGGGGGTGAGCTCAAACGTTCAGAGTTAGTGCAGCTTTTGGCGCAGGATCCGGATTTGGTCTTGCTGGACGAGCCGGAATCGGGGGTGGACATCGAAAGCATTGCCCTTATCGGCCGCGCCATCAACAAATTGCTGCAGCGTGACTTGCCTGACGGCGAGAACAGGCGTCCCCTGAAGAAGAAGCGGGAAGAGCGGCAAAAAGCCGGTCTGGTGATTACGCACACCGGACACATCCTTAACTACGTGAATGCCGATGTGGGGCACGTGCTTTTCGAAGGGCGTCTTTCTTGTCACGGTAACCCCAGAGAATTGTTTACCTGTATCCAAAAACTCGGCTACGGCGAATGCGTGCGCTGTGTGGTCTAGCCGGAGATAAGGATGGGACGAGCAAATGACGAAAAAGGACCACCTGACACCTGAACAGTTCAAACAAGAAGCCCCCAAGCATCCCTATCAGGATGTGCTGGAAACGCTGGACCTGCTGGATCAGGACCGTCTGCGGCAGGTCGGGGTCGTGCTGCAGGACGCGGATCGCGTCGGGACCTTTCTGCAGATGGACCACTCGGTGGTGCACTGCAGCGTGGCCCACGAGGGGCTGGAGGTGTTGAGTACCGAGGAAGCTGCCCGGCGCTACGACTGGCTTCGCGAATATCGCTGGAAAATGCTGCCCCGGGACCTGGATGAGTTCACCACCTACGCACAGGAGCACGCCCGGCACGGTTATTTTGTGCGGGCCTTGCCCGGAACCAAAGCGACTTATCCCCTGCAGGCCTGCCTTTATATCGCGCACGACGGCGTGGCCCAGTGCGTGCATAACATCGTGGTGGTGGAGGAAGGGGCCGAACTGAACGTGATTACCGGCTGTCTGAGTGCCAGCGAGGTAAAAACCGGGCTGCACGTGGGGATCTCGGAGTTTTACGTAAAGAAAAACGCCAAGCTTACCTTTACTATGATTCACAACTGGGCGCCGAAAATGCAGGTCCAGCCGCGGGGGGCCACGGTAGTGGAAGAAGGAGGCCTGTTTTTACAAAACTTTGTCTGTATGCATCCGGTGGCCAGACTGCAGATGAACCCGGCGATTTACCTCAAGGGTCCGGGTGCGGTGGCCAGGTCGAATACCATCTTGGTCTGTACGCCGGGCAGTTGGATGGACGTTGGTTCGCGGGTTTATCTTCAGGCTCCCCAGACCAGGGCGGAGGTGGTGGCCCGGACTATCACCACGGGCGGCCGGGTGATCAACCGCGGGCACCTGGTGGGCGAAGTGCCGGGCGTTAAGGCCCACCTGGAGTGTCACGGTTTGTTACTGACGCCCCAGGGCCTGATCCACGCCATCCCGGAACTGGAGGCCCGGGCGGAAGGAGCCGAGATGTCCCACGAGGCCGCTGTGGGCAAGATCGCTCCGGAAGAGATCGAATACCTGATGGCGCGCGGGTTGGATGAGGACAAGGCCAAAGCCACAATCGTACGCGGCTTTTTGAACGTGAAGATGGAGGGGCTGCCGGACGAACTGCAGGCCAAAATCGACGAGGCCGTGCGGCAGAGTCAGGAAAGCGTACTTTAGGAGGGCGAGACGTCCAACAGGGGGCCGGGAATACCGGCCCCCTGTTAACGTGCACGGCCGATCATTGCCGTCCGGGTGGACGCGCCCGCCCCCGGTCGGCGTTCTCTTCCATCAGGTCCGGCGGTTTGAGATCATCCCCGCCGTTTCCGTCGTCTTCTTTGTCTCCATGGTCCTGATTACCGTTGTCCGGCGGCCTCAAGCCGGGAGGCAATATGCCGCCCATCGTTTCCTCGGTGTGCAAATCACAGGTTTGCGCCGGTACCCGGATATCGTAATCACCCACGAAACTGGGGACGGTGTAGCCCAGATCGATCATCACTTTGGTGATCCGGTCCGGACAGTACGGCCCGGCCAGGAGTCCGCTGGTAGCGCAGATCTCCACCAGTACGCGGGTATCGTCCACCTTGGTGGGTACCGTGCCCCGGACGAATTTGTCGGTCACCAGGTGTTCCTCCGGGGTAAGCGGGCCGGGCAAAAAGCCGGACTTGCCGTCCACGGTGGCGGTGACGATGCCGGCGGGTTGGGTGAAATTACGCGGGGGCAGGCCGGCCAGGGCCTGACCCATTACCTGCCGCCAAATCTGGGCCGGGTAGACGCCGCCGTAGGAGCCCCGGGGCAGGGGGTCCTTGTGGTTGTCATAGCCCATCCAAACCACGCCGACCAACTCCGGAGTGTAGCCGCAGAACCAAATGCTTTCGCGTTCGTCGGTGGTTCCGGTCTTACCGGCTACCGGCCGGTTGGGGAGATTAGCCCGCCTGCCGGTGCCGCTGGTGACCGCGGTGCGCAGCATATCGGTGATCAGGTAGGCGGTGGTTGCTTTCATGGCCTGGGTTTTTACCGGGATGTGCTCCTCCAACAGGTCACCCCGCATATTCTCCACCCTGATGATCGCCGTCGGCTCAGTATAGACACCCTGGTTGGCAAAAGCGGCGTAGGCGGCCGCCATTTCCAGGGGCGTTACCCCGTAGGTCAGTCCGCCCAGGGCGATGGCTAGATTGTGCCGGTCCGGTTCGAGGGAGGAGATACCCAGCTTCTTGGCAAAATCCACGGCCCGGGACGGAGAAACCGCCTCGAGGGCTTTGACCGCCGGGATGTTTATCGAATGGGCCAGGGCGGCGCGCATGGTAATCAACCCGCGGTAGGCGCCGTCATAGTTTTTGGGTGTCCACTTCGGGTATTCGATCGGAATATCGTCGAAAACGGTGGCCGGCCCCATACCCAGGTACTCGATGGCCGGCGCATAGGCGATGATCGGTTTAAAGGCCGACCCGGGCTGCGGCTTAGTCCGGACGGCCCGGTTCCACTGGCGCTGTTGGGTGTGCTCCCGCCCGCCGACGAGGGCCTTGATGTACCCGTTGGACGGATCGAGCACGACCATGGCGGCCTGGGGCTGCAGGATGTTCCGTTCGTCCCGTGTGGTTAGCGGGTAGTTGCTTTCGTTGGCTAGTGCTTCCTCGGCTGCCTTTTGGATCCGGGGGTCGATGGTGGTGTATACCCGCAGGCCTTCCTTGTAGACGCGTACCTCACCATACCGCTCTACGAGTTGATCGATTACGTAATCCACGAAATAGGGATACGGATAACGGGTGTTGCTGCTGCCGCCCGTCACTTGGAACCCCAGTTCCAAGGGCTGGGCCTTGGCTTCCCGGGCCTCGTCCTCGCTGATGAACTCGTAACGGCACATCAGGTCCAGGACGGTGTCGCGCCGGTTTTTGGCCGCCTCCGGGTTCTGGAAGGGCGAGAGGGCTGAAGGGGCCTTCAGCAAGCCGGCCAGCAAGGCCGCTTCGTGCACCTCAAGCTCCGTGGCCGATTTGCCGAAGTAAGTCCGGGCTGCCGATTCAATCCCGTGGGCGCCTTCCCCGAAGTATACCCAGTTCAGGTACATGCCTAGAATCTCTTCTTTGGTGTAGTGGCGTTCGATTTGGATGGCCAGAAAGGCTTCTTGAATCTTACGCTGGAGGCTTTTTTCCTCGCTCAAAAAAACGTTTTTGGCCAACTGTTGGGTGATGGTGCTGCCGCCCTGTTCCCCGAAGCTGCCGGTGACATTTGCCCAGGCTGCGCGGGCCAGGGCCCGGAAGTCAAGGCCGTAATGTTGGTAAAACCGGTGGTCCTCCGCCGCCAGGAAAGCCTTTTTCACCTCTGCCGGAATATCTTTAATGTCCACCGAGATGCGGTGTTCCAAGCCGATTTCGGTTAAGAGATTTCCGTTGGCATCATAAATCAGGGTGGCGTTGTTCGGTTGCAGGGCGGTCGGGTCCCAGGCCGGCAGGTCCTTCAAGCTGACCAAAACCATACCAAAGGCCGCACTGCCTCCCAGGAACACGCTCAGGGCGATTACGACGACCAAAAGCCGAACCCAGTTGAGCCGCCGCTTTTTCCTCTTTGGCTCGGGCATGTCGGTCCTCCTTAATTGCCGCTTCTTTCATTCAACCAGCCTCTATTCCCTGCATTATATCATAAGGAATTTTGGAGATTAACACAGAATTACGCCGGCGGCCAGGATGTCCCTTGCCAAGCCGCTCACCGGCAACCTCAGTTGCCGGGCGGGTTGTACGACCGGCCTCATTCTTGCCAGAGGTACCGGAATCTTGCTATAATTAGCAAGCTATCGGAGTATTGGGTGGGGGTTTGGTAATGTCAGAATTGGAACGGCAGTTGGCGATTATCCGGCGCGGGGCGGTGGAAATTATCCCGGAAGAAGAGTTGGCGGAAAAACTCCGCCGGTGTCTGGCGACCGGCCGTCCGCTACGCGTTAAACTGGGCTTGGATCCTACGGCTCCCGACATTCATTTGGGGCACACGGTGGTGCTTCAGAAGCTGCGTCAGTTTCAAGACCTGGGCCACGAGGTGATCCTCGTGCTTGGCGACTTCACCGCCCGGATCGGGGACCCTTCGGGCAAAAGCGAGACCAGGAAGCAGTTGACGGAGCAGGAGGTGGCGGCCAACGCCCGTACCTACGAGGCGCAGGTGTTCAAAATCCTCGACCCGCAGCGCACCCGCGTGCGTTTTAATAGTGAATGGCTGGCGCCGCTGGACTTTGCCGCGGTGCTGGAGCTGTCCTCGAAATACACCGTCGCCCGGATGCTGGAACGGGATGATTTCGCCAAGCGCTTTCGCCGCGGGCTACCGATCAGTATCCACGAGTTCTTCTATCCCCTGATGCAGGGTTACGATTCGGTGGCGCTGAGGGCGGACGTGGAACTGGGCGGTACCGATCAAAAATTCAACCTGCTTATGGGCCGCACCCTCCAAAAAGAATACGGCCAGGAACCCCAGATTGCCCTGACCATGCCGCTGTTGGAGGGGTTGGACGGCGTCCACAAGATGAGTAAGAGCCTGGGGAACTACGTCGGCATTACCGAGCCCCCGGAAGAGATGTACGGCAAATTGATGTCGTTGCCAGACGAACTGATGATACGCTACTTTGAGCTGGTTACGCCTGTGTCTCTGGGTGAATTGGGCCGCATAAAGACGGACTATGCCGCGGGCAAAGTGCACCCGCGGGACCTGAAGATGCGTCTGGCCCGCACCGTGGTGGAAAACTTCCACGGACCGGAGGCGGCGGTGGTGGCCGAGGCCGAGTTCCGCAAGGTATTCCAGCAGCGGGCGCTGCCTACCGACGTCCCGGTTGTGGCGGTGCCGGAGGACGCGTGCCCGTCCGGCCGGATCTGGCTGCCCAAACTTTTGGTGCTGGCGGGCCTCGCTCCCAGCACCAGCGCGGCGCGCCGGCTGATCGGCCAAGGCGCCGTAAAGATAAATGGCCAGCGTGTAAACGACCCTGAGACCGAGATGGTGCCCCAACCCGGCACGGTGGTCCAGGTGGGGCGGCGCAAGTTCGTGCGTCTGTCCTAGGCGGGCAACAAAAAAAGACCAGGAGTCGTAAACCGGTTGCCAGGTGACGGCTATAGAAACAACTACCGGTTTTGGCCAATAACGGTCGACGCGGCTGGCTGTTTGGTTTATAGTTAACGTGCGACAATTCAATAACCCTCCGTTAGGTGAGGCTCCTGCACGGAGATAAGCTGCTGCCCAAAAATGTCGAGAGACGCCAATGGGTGGAACAGGAAGGATCGAACTAAGGTCCTTTCTAACGCAGCTGGTGCGATCACCTATGCCGTGCAGTGCCGAAGCTCAACGACTGGAGAGGTGCGAAAATATGCGCAGTGTGTGGCTCTGTGGCTAATTGCCCTCGCTTCGTTGAGCGGGGGTTTTCGTTTTGGGGGGGTGCGTAGGCGATGGATGCGGACAGTACTTTATTGTTCTTTATATACCGGGGCGGGAGGTGAGCACTTATGACGCAGGTGCGAAAGAAGGACTACCCGGTGGAGTCGGTGGGCAGCCTGATGAGCACCCACTTCGTGGCCGTACCGGATTATTATACGGTGGGCGAGGCGATCCAGTTGCTCCGGCGTCAGGCCATGGATACCCAGAGCAAGTATTACGTCTATGTGGTCGACGACCGGTTGCACCTCAAGGGTGTCGTGCCGCTGCGGTACCTGCTCAGCGCGGCGGACGAACGGAAACTGGTGGAGATCATGACCCCGAAGGTGATCTCCATATCGGCCGAGGCCGACCGCGAAGAGGTGGCCCGGTTGATGCGGGAGTACGACATCGTCGCCGTTCCGGTGGTCGACGGCGGGGGTGCGCTGGTGGGCGTAATCAACGCCGACGACGTTCTGGACATTGTGGAGGAGGAGACCCGGGAAGACTTTCACAAGATGGCCTCGGTGGGTTTGATGACGACCGGTCTGCGGGAAGCCAGCGTGCGGCTGCTTTTCCAGAAGCGCGTTTCCTGGCTCCTGGTGCTGGTCTTTGTGAACATTTTTTCCGGGGCGGCGATCGCCGCTTTTGAGGAGACGATAGAGGCGGTGGTGGCCCTGGTCTTCTTTCTGCCGCTGCTTATCGACAGCGGAGGGAATGCCGGCTCCCAGGCGGCCACGCTGGTGGTGCGGGCGCTGGCTACCGGCGACGTTAAGCTGCGGGACTGGAGCCGCCTGCTGGGCAAGGAAATTGTGGTCGCTGGGTTGTTGGGACTGACCATGGGCCTGGCGGTGTTGCTGCTCGGCTTTTACCGGGCAGGGCCCGAGGTGGCGGCGGTGGTGGCGCTGACCATGCTGCTGGTGGTCGTTGTGGGCAGCTTGATCGGGATATCCCTGCCGCTTATCCTGAGCCGGTTCCGGTTGGACCCGGCCACGGCCAGCGCCCCCCTGGTCACCTCGGTGGCCGATGTCTGCGGGGTGGTGATTTACTTTTCCATCGCTACCTGGTACCTCGGGCTTTGGTGATACGGCCGTGCGAATGAACCGCCACCGGACCGGAAACACTGGCGGTTAACTAAAACGCGGAGGAGGAAAAGCGGTTTGGGACGGCGGCGCGGGATGACCAAAGAACTGGCGGCGGCTTTGCGAGATAACAAATTGGATGAGATTACGGTGATCCTGCAGCGCCTTCTCCCGTACGACCAGGCGGAGGTTATCCGGCGGTTGACACCGGCACAGCGACTGCAGATCTTCGCCGTGGCGCCAACCGCCTTGGCGGCCGACATTTTTCAAGAACTGGAGCGGGAGGAGCAGATCCGGTTGCTCACCGCCATGGGCCCCGAAAAGGCGGCGCCGTTACTGGGCGAGATGTCCAGCGACGACACCGCCGACTTGTTGGGCGAGTTGGAACCGGAGCACCGGCGGCAGTTGCTGTCTCAAATGGGTAGGGAACAGGCCGAGGAGTTGCGTGCGCTGCTGGCCTACCCGGAGCAGACCGCCGGGGGGATTATGACGACCGAGTATGTCGCCTTGGCCGCCGGGCTAACGGTAGAGCAAGCTTTTGCCAAGCTCCGGCGGGTCTCCCAGGAGGCCGAAACTATTTATTACCTGTACGTAGTCGATGAAGAAGGCCGGCTCGTCGGGGTGCTTTCGGTCAGAGACCTGATTTTGGCCGAACCGACTGCCCGGCTCCGCACCATCATGATTCGGGACGTGGTGGCCGCGGGGGTGGATATGGATCAAGAAATGGTGGCCAGGATGATTGAACAGTACGACCTGCTGGCCGTTCCGGTGGTTGATGACCGGGGCGTGCTGGTGGGCATCGTCACCGTGGACGACGTGATTGACGTCATCACCGACGAGGCCACGGAGGACATCTCCCGCCTAAGTGCCCTGAGCGGGCCGGTGTCCGGGGTGGACGATCTGCGCGTGGGTGCGCTTCCGGCTGCACGCAAGCGGCTGCCCTGGCTCATGTCCCTGCTGGTCATCGGCCTCTTTGCCGCCAATCTTATTGCCCAGTTCGAGGAAACGCTGGAGCGCGTGGTGGTGCTTGCCGTTTTTATCCCTTTGATCGCCGATATGGCCGGTAATACCGGAACGCAGTCCCTGGCCGTCGTGGTGCGGGGCCTGGCCCTGGGCAAGTTTAAAGCCGGCGAGATAGTCCGCCTGCTCCGCCGCGAAGTTGGGGTGGGCCTAATCTTGGGTTCGGTCAACGGTGTGTTAATCGCGCTGATTGCCGCGGTCTGGCAGCAGAGTGTGGCCCTGGGGTTTGTCATCGGGTTCTCCCTCTGGCTGGTATTGATTGTGGCCACTGTGGTCGGAGCGTTTGTGCCTCTAATTCTGGACCGTTTACGGGTGGATCCGGCGGTGGCCTCCGGACCCTTTATCACTACGGTCAACGACATCGTAGGTCTGTCGATCTACTTTTTTACCGCCACGGAGATGATGGGCTTCCTTATTTGACCGCATTTGATCGCGGTTCCCCGGAAACCGCATTTCCCCTCGGTCCGACACATACATATGTATACGGTGTAATTGTTGTAATTGTTTAGTAATTAAATGAAGGCTTCAATCTGGTTTGGCGGAAGGGGGGCCGTCTAGGTGTTCAGACCACGGCGGAGATGCAAGACTTCCGCGGTGCTGTTGATCCTGATCGTTTTTGTGGCGGCCCTGATCTGTACCGAGCGCACTTTGTTCCCCACCATCCTGGCTATGGCCAAGGCCCGGGCGGTTCAAACGGCGGTCACCACGGTTAACGCCGCGATTCGCGAGCATTTGGCCGAAACCGGGATCGACTATCAGGATTTAGTCCAGTTACACCGAAACAATGACGGCCGGATTGTGATGATGCAGGCCAATACCCTGCAGATCACCGCCTTGGCCGCCGGTTTCGCCATTGCGTCCGAAAACGCCATGCGCAACCTGGAAAGAGACCGTTTTTCCATACCGGTGGGCCAGGTGCTGGGCAGCCAACTCTTGGCGACCTACGGGCCGGGGATCCCGGTACGGATCATTCCGGTGGGCGCGGTCAGGGTGGATATGGTGGACCGTTTTGAGGCGGCGGGCATCAATCAAACGCGTCATCGCATCTACCTGGATCTTGACGCTTACATCCGGATTGCGGTGCCTTGGCAGCAAACCGAGGTGCAGATTGCTACCCGGGTACCGTTGGTCGAAAACATCATTATCGGCGAGGTGCCGGAGACTTTTGTCACTCTGGATGGCGGATTGTTAGGTACCGGCTTGTTTAAAGTTGCCGAGGGATTTAGCCGTTAGTCTAGTTGGTTTCGGCTTCCGAAAAGTTCATCCGGGTGAGAAAACATGAGAGGGTGAGCTGGACTAAAGAAGGAACCCACCATACGGCGAATAGGGTGCCTGTTAGTAAAGGCATGATTTGCAAACCAAACCTAAAACTAGAATTCCTGTTTGGCGCTGACACCTGCCTCCACGCAAGACTTTGCTTTCCCAACAGGTCTATAATAAAATAATTGTAGTACAGTAAAGCTTGAAGTTTTCACAGAGAGACGGTGGTGGTATGCTGGTTCGAGGCCAGCGGATACGTACCTTGCGTGAAGCGAAAGGTTATACGCTGCAGGAACTCGCCGTCCGCGCGAAGGTTTCATTATCTTATCTCAGTGAGATCGAGCGTGGGTCCAAACGCCCTTCATTGAAGACAATCGATAAACTTGCGCAGGCGTTGGATGTTCCCCGCAGTGTCATGGTGGAAGATGAAAAGCAAGAGCGGGGCCTTTCCATCGGCGATAAAATTCGCTTACTGCGCAAAGAAAAGGGGCTGTCGCTGGCCGAATTAGCTCAGGAAGCGGGGATATCGACTTCCTATCTCAGCGAGATTGAGCGCGGTGCGGTGCACCCGTCGTTGTTTATTTTAAAACAGCTGGCCCGGGCCATCGGGGTTCCCGCGTTGGTGCTGATGGGGTATGAGGGTTCCCTGGGCCATAAACTGAGAATGCTGCGCGAAGGATACGGTATGACCCAGGCGGAATTGGCCCGCCGGGCCGGGGTGACGGCGGGTTTGATCGGTCAGATCGAGCAAGGGAAGGTGCATCCTTCGCTCAAGACGCTCGAAAAACTTGCTTTAGCCACCGGAGTCTCGCCGTGCTACTTCATTCTCGAATCTGGAGCCGTGGACCAACTAGTCAGCGCGATGAACCCCGAACTGCGGGAACTGCTGTTGGAACCCAATACGCAGGCGGTTCTAGGCCTTATTGCCAATTTAAGCCAATCGGAATTACAGTTTATTCTAAGGTTCATTCGGCTTTACAAAGAATCCGGACGTTTAAGGTAGGGCGTGTTTTTTAAAAGCTGTCCCTAAAATATCCCGGGCGTAAATATTGCCAGGGCAGATGGTTTATAGTACAATAAGGCGGAACGAGGGCACTATGCTGGTAAGGGAGGTGGTGGTCCGTGCCCGTGTACGACTTTCAGTGCCAGGACTGCGGTCACAGATTCACGGTTCTTGTGCATCTGTCGGATAAAGACAAACTACATTGTCCCAAGTGCAAGGGACAGGATATCCGGCAGACCATTGCCCCCTTCAGCTTGTTTGGCCGGCGGTCCTCCGGCGGTGCCTGCAGTTCGGGTGGTTTCGGCGGGGGCTGAAGGATCTAAGCTGGGAATAGGTTGTTCCCCGAAGAATCATTAATTTTTGAGAGGGATGTCCACGTGATTATCGAGGTTAACGAACAAACCTTTGAAACCGAGGTTACCAAGAGCCAGCAGCCGGTAGTGGTTGACTTTTGGGCAGCTTGGTGTGGTCCTTGCCGCAGCCTGGCTCCCGTTATAGAACAGGTGGCGCGGGAATACGCCGGTAAGGTCAAATTCGCCAAGGTGAACGTGGATCAAAACCAGGCGCTGGCGGCGCGTTTCGGTATCAAGGGCATTCCGACCCTTTTGTTTTTCAAGGACGGCCAGGTGATCGACCAAGAAGTCGGATTCATCCCCCGCAACGTAGTGGTGGAAAAGGTTAATGCTTTGTTGAACGGCAATTAACCTGGCTGGTGTTCAGGAGCGCTTGCGGATCGGCCACGCGGTGGTTGGTGGGCATGCGCTTTTTTGAATCGGGTGTTGCCGGCTGCCGCATGTTGTAGTGTGGTTTGTCTTGTGTTATACTATCCTCCGGTAAGGTGATTTTGTCGCACGATTCCGAAGGAGTGGGTTCCGCCCCACTCCTTTGCATTAATGCGGTGGCAGCGGAGGTGTCGCGGTGTTATCCAGAAACGAAATCGCCGGCCGGGTAGAAGAACTGGCCGGACCGATTGCCGCAAGAAACGGTACCGAACTTGTTGAAGTGGTGTATGCCCACGAGGCCGGGCGCTGGTGCCTGCGCATTTTTATTGACAAGCCCGGCGGTGTTAATCTGAATGACTGTGAACGGGTTTCCCGGGCGGTTGAACAGGTGCTGGACGAATTAGATTTCATTCCCCACTCGTACGTACTCGAGGTTTCCTCGCCCGGTTTGGAACGGCCGTTGAAGAAGGCCGAAGATTATCAGCGTTATGCGGGTCGGCTGGTCCGGATCGGTACCTATGCCCCGCAGGACGGTCGCCGGAAGTTCACGGGGCGGCTGGTAGGTAGCAACGAACAGGGAGTGACAATCCTGGTAGACGACCGTGAGCTGTTAATTCCGTGGCACAACATTTCCAAGGCGACCTTGGCGGTGGAGTTTTAGGGGTTACGTTTGTAGGAGGTAAAAATGAATAGCGAATTCTTGTCGGCGTTGCGTGACCTGGAAAAAGAGCGGAATATCAGCGTGGATGTCCTCCTTGAGGCTATCGAAGCGGCTTTACTGTCGGCCTACCGACGCAATTTCGGTACTGCCCATAATGCCCGGGTGCATATCGACCGGGAAACCGGTGACTGTAAGGTGTTTGCCAGACGTACGGTCGTGGAAAAGGTAGAAGATCCCAGTGATCAGATCTCCCTGGAGGAGGCCAGGGCTTTAAATCCCGCCTATCAGCTTAACGACCTGGTTGAAACAGAGATCACACCGGATAATTTTGGGCGGATCGCGGCCCAAACGGCCAAACAGGTAGTGGTTCAGCGGATCAGGGAAGCCGAAAGAAACATGGTTTTCGAGGAGTTTGCCAGCCGCGAAGGGGATATTGTCACCGGTGTGGTGCAGCGTATTGAGCAGCGCAACGTGTACATCGAGCTCGGCAAGGCGGAGGCGATCCTGACTCCTTCCGAACAGATACCACGGGAGAATTACCGTCCCGGCCAGCGCTTGAAGACATATATTGTGGAGGTCAAAAAGACCACCAAGGGGCCGGTGATCTTGGTATCAAGGACACACCCGGGTCTATTGAAGCGATTGTTTGAACTGGAGGTTCCCGAGTTGCAAGAAGGCTTGGTCGAGCTGAAAGTGATCGCCCGGGAGGCCGGAGCGCGTTCGAAAATCGCGGTTTATTCGCACGACGAGAATATCGACCCGGTCGGGGCCTGCGTCGGTCCCAAGGGTGTCCGGGTGCAGTCTATTGTCCAGGAACTAAACGGCGAAAAGATCGACGTGGTCAAGTGGAGTCCGGACAGCTCCAAGTTTGTGGCCAGTTCGCTAAGCCCGGCCAAGGTAGTCGCGGTTGAGGTCTGGGAGGACGAGAAAATTGCCCGCGTGATCGTACCGGATCACCAACTGTCTCTGGCCATCGGTAAAGAGGGGCAAAACGCCCGTTTAGCAGCCAAGCTAACCGGTTGGAAAATCGATATCAAGAGCGAGTCACAGATGGCGGAGATCTACCGTGAGTACCTTGAGCAGCAGGGACTGGAAGCAGAAGGTGTGGAACAGAGCTAGCCGGAAGCAGGAGGTTCTGGTATGGCCAGAAGAAAGCGGGAGCCGTTGCGGATGTGTCTCGGCTGCCGGGAAATGCGCGCCAAAAAAGAGCTTATCCGGTTGGTGCGTACCGCCGACGGTACGGTGGAAGTAGATCCGACCGGAAAACGCGCCGGTCGGGGTGCTTACGTGTGCAGGCAGGCAAGTTGTCTGGATCTGGCTTTGCAGGCGAGGAGGTTGGAGAAGGCGCTCAGACACGGCGTGGCGGCGGAGACAGTTGAAAAACTCCGGAAGGAGATTGAAGAATTTGCAGGCGGTATTTAAACTTCTAGGGCTTGGGCAGCGCGCACGCAGCGTGGTTTCCGGCGATGAGGGTGTGCGCGCCAAACTGGAGAGGCACCAGGCCCGGCTGGTGATCATTGCCCGTGACGCGGCGCCGGCCACCAGGAGAGACTTTTCCGCACTCGCGGCGCGCTACGCGGTGCCTTGCGTGGAGTTTGGCACGAAAGACGAACTGGGAGCGGCGGTGGGCAAGTCCCCACGAGCGGTGGTCGCTTTGCTGGAAGAGCATCTAGCCCGGCGGGTAATGCGGTTACTCGAAATGTCCGGGACCTAGGGTTTTGGTTTTGGAAATAGTGGAGGTGATTACTTGACGAAAAAGCGTGTCCATGAGGTGGCCAAGGAATTCAAGCTGGGGAGCAAAGATTTGATTTCGGTGTTGGGCGAGATCGGAATCAAAGTTAAGAGTCATATGAGCACCCTCGAGGACGAAGATATCGAACGTTTGCGGCGGCACTTGAAGGCGGACAAACAAACGGGTGGGGAAGCGAATACCAAAACGCCGGGACAGCCTGAGAGTGCCGGGCAGGCTGTCGGGCGTGCGCCCCGACCCCAATGGGTCAAGCTAAGCCAATACGGCCCGGGTCTGGTGGACAAGGTGCCGCAGCGGCCGCCGGACAAGCGTTTGATTGAGCGGCCTTTCCGGGTGCCGACCATTTTACCCCCGGTTGGAGGGCAGCCGGAAGTAAAACGTCCGAGCCCACCTCTGGCACCGCAACCGGAGACGGCTGAGCCGGCGGCGCCGAAGCCGGGCCCGGATACTGCTCCGTCCCCGCCGCGACGGGTCGATCCGGCCCCTGCGGCTACAGGTGTGCGTACGCCCGGCGATAACCGGCCACAGCCTGCTGGAACACCTTCTTACCAACCAGGTGGGAAGGCACAGCCGACCGGGGGTCGCCCCGCGCCGGAAGGCCGGCCGCCGATCGGACGTCCGCATAGCCCGAGGCCGGCCGGAGCGGAGAGCCAGAGGAAACCTCAGCCGCCGCGGGGAAGACCGGGAGCCGGGCTGCCCTCTGCAGGCTATGGCGAAAAGCGTCCCCCGGGGCGGAGCGTTATCCCCAGCAAGGCTATCCCGAAACCACCGGCGGAGCTTGAAGCGGTCAAGCCCGACAAAACTGCTGGGCAGCAGCGTTTCGCGGACAAGAAAGAAAAAGAAAAGCGGGCGCAATGGGCCAACCAGTGGGACCGGAAAAACGGCGGGCGCGAAGACCGGGTGCGGCGTCCCCGGAGTACGCGGGAGAAGAACATTGTGCCCCCCGTTGAGCGCAAGCCGATCACCATCAGTGGTAACCTGACGGTGAAAGAGCTGGCCGAAAAGATGGGCATCAAGGCCGCGGAAATCATCAAGAAACTGATGTTCCTCGGGGTGATGGCCACCATCAACCAGGAGATTGACGCCGAAACGGCCGCGGTGGTCGCCCAAGAATTCGGTTTTATAGTGGAGCTTAAGCCCAAGGAGCCCGACGCTGAAGAGCGGTTGGAGTTGGAAGAGGAAGAGGACGATCCAACCCAACTGGAACCTCGGCCGCCTGTGGTGACCGTGTTGGGTCACGTGGACCATGGCAAGACTTCCCTTCTTGACGCCATCCGTGATGCCAACGTCACGGCAACCGAAGCGGGCGGGATTACCCAGCATATCGGTGCCTACCAGGTGCAGCATCAGGGCAAACGGATCACTTTTGTGGATACACCGGGGCACGAAGCCTTTACCGCTATGCGGGCCCGGGGAGCCAGCGTCACTGACATTGCCGTTTTGGTGGTGGCGGCTGACGACGGGGTGAAACCCCAAACGGTTGAGGCCATCAACCACGCCAAGGCGGCAGGGGTACCTATCGTGGTGGCCATCAACAAGATGGACAAACCGGATGCCAATCCCGAGCGGGTAAAACAACAGCTGACCGAACACGGGCTTGTGCCCGAGGAGTGGGGCGGGGATACGATTTGTGTACCCGTTTCGGCCCTTAAGAAGACCGGCCTGGACGAATTGCTGGAGATGATTCTCTTGGTGGCCGAAGTGCACGAATTAAAGGCCAACCCCAAACGTGCCGCCCGGGGAACGGTCATTGAGTCACAGCTTGATAAGGGCCGGGGACCGGTGGCCACCGTGTTGGTGCAAAACGGCACCCTGCGCGTAGGTGACGTGCTGGTAGCCGGCAGCAGTTCGTGCCGGGTACGCGCGATGATTGATCACAAGGGCCGGAGGGTCAAGAAGGCGGGCCCGTCTACGCCGGTGGAGGTACTCGGTTTTTCGGAAGTTCCCCAGGCCGGCGACCGCTTTTACCGGGTAAAAGACGAGAAGCTGGCGCGGCAAATAGCCGACAAGCGGCAAGAGCGCAAGCGCCAGGAAGAACTCCTCAAGGCTGCCGGGAGAATTTCTCTCGAGGAGGTCTTCAGCCGCATCCAGGAAGGGGCGGTGAAGGAACTGCCCCTGATTGTGAAGGCCGACGTTCAGGGTTCGGTGGAAGCCCTGGTGCAGGCTTTGGAAAAGCTCAGCACCGATGAGGTTAAGGTGCAGATGGTGCACAGCGGTGTGGGGGCTATTACCGAGACCGACGTAATGCTCGCCTCCGCCTCCAAGGCGATCATCATCGGTTTTAACGTCCGTCCCGACGTCAACGCCCGTAAGGCGGCTGAGAGGGAAATGGTAGATATCCGAACCTATCAGGTGATTTATGAAATTCTGGATGACGTCAAAGCGGCGCTCTCCGGCTTGCTGGAACCGCAATACCGCGAAGTGATTCTCGGTCAGGCTGAAGTGCGCCAGATTTTCAAAGCGTCCCGTGTCGGGACAATTGCCGGTTGTTATGTACAGGAGGGTAAGATCGTCCGGGACGCAAAGGTGCGTGTGATCCGTGACGGTAAAGTGGTTTACGATGGCCGGCTGTCATCCTTGAAGCGGTTTAAGGACGACGTGCGGGAGGTAGTTCAAGGCTACGAATGCGGTCTGACTCTTGAGCGGTTCAACGATATTCACGAGGGCGATTTGCTGGAGTTTTATACTACGGAAGAGGTTCAGCGCGAACTTCAATAGGCGGCGGTTGACCACCTCACACACATCCATACAGGAGGTGTGGCCCGATGCCTCATAGACCCGAACGGCTGGCCGAAGTGATCAAAAAAGAAGTGTCCGAAATACTCCGGACCATGAAGGATCCGCGCATTGGCTTTGTAAGCGTGACCACGGTCGAAGTTTCAACCGACCTGCGTTACGCCAAGATTTATGTAAGTGTGTTTGGCGACGAAGCGCAGCAAGAGGATACGTGGCGGGCCCTGCAGCGCGCGCAGGGTTTCGTGCGCACCGAACTCGGCCGGCGGATTCGCCTGCGCCACACGCCGGAGGTCACTTTCGTGTTGGACCGTTCCATTGATGAAGGGGCCAGACTGATTAGGCTCATTGACGACCTCAGAAAGGGGCAGCCCGGAAGACAGGATGCCTGAGCAAAGCCTCAAGGAAATTGCCGCGGAGTTGCGACGGGTAAAGAGGCCGGTTTTGGCCGGACACGTAATGCCGGACGGTGACAGCATCGGTTCCACGCTGGCCCTTGGTCTGATTCTGGAAAAACTGGGGGTGGCCGCCACATTAGTCAGCCAGGATGAAATCCCGGCAAATTACCGCTTTTTACCCGGCACAGACCGTATCCATGTGGGACGCGTTCCTGACGGTCACTATGACGCTTTGATTGCCCTGGACTGTTCGGTGCCCGACCGATTGGGGCCGGCGGTAATGCCGTTGTTGTCACAGCCCGGCATTCGGGTGATAAACCTGGATCATCACCTCTCGGCAATCCCCTTTGCGGATTTAAGTTATGTTGATCCTGCGGCGGCGGCGGTGGGCGAAATCGTGTTTGATCTGGCCGAGCTGCTGAAAGTCGCCCTCACGCCCGAGATTGCCGCCTGTTTGTACACGGCGATTTTGACCGATACCGGTTCGTTCCGGTACGAAAATACCGGACCGGACACACATCGGCGGGTGGCGCGTTTGATCGAGCACGGTATCGATGTGGCCGCCATCAGCACCAAGATTTATGATGAACGACCGGTGGCGGTGATCAGGTTACTGCACCTGGTTTTGGGCACGCTGCGTCTGAGCAAGTGCGGTCGTATCGCTTGGCTGAAACTGACCAGGTCGATGGAGGCGGCCTCCGGCAGCGGCCAGGCCGATGCCGAGAACCTCATTAATTACACCCGTACCATTAAGGGTGTGGAAGTTGGTCTGTTGTTCCGGGAAATGCCGGACAATCAGATCAAGGTCGGTTTTCGGTCCAAGCGCAGGATTGATGTCAGCCAACTGGCGGCGGCGTTTGGGGGTGGCGGCCATCCCCGGGCCGCCGGCTGCACGTTGCCGGGTAGTTTGGCGGAGGTCGAGATGCAGGTGGTAGCGGCCGTGGAAAAGGCCGTGGCGGAGGCTTGTGATGGAAGGGGTTCTTAACGTCTTAAAACCCCCGGGGATGACCTCCCACGATGTGGTCGATGTCATCCGGGAGAAAACGGGGCTCCGGAAAGTCGGCCACGCCGGCACCCTGGATCCTTTGGCCGCCGGGGTCTTGGTTGTTTTTGTCGGACGGGCGACCCGGATTATCCAGTTTATGCCGGATGACAAGCAGTACCGCGTGGAGTTGGTGCTGGGCGTGTCTACCGCTACGGGCGACGCCCAGGGGGAGATTACGGGGGTCCGGCCGGTGGACCGCCTGGACGATGAGCGCCTTAGGGCGGTTTTGGACGGGCTGACCGGTCCGGTTACCCAGGTGCCGCCGATGACCTCCGCGCGCAAGATCGGGGGCAAGAAGCTTTACGAATATGCCCGTCGTGGCGTGGAAGTGCCCCGCGAACCGCGTCCGGTAAAGATCTACCGTTTGCGGCTGGTGGCGGTGAGGCGGGAGAATGCCGCACATCCGCGGTTGGTCCTGGATGTGGCTTGCAGTAAAGGCACTTATATCCGCACCTTGTGCACCGAAATCGGCGACCGCCTGGGTTGTGGCGCCTTCATGTCTTTTCTGGTTCGCACGGCGGTGGGTTCGTTCGGCATTACCACGGCCCGAACGCTGGAAGAAATCAGCGCCCTGGCCGCGGAGAGTCGGTGGTCCGAAGTCCTGGTACCCATTGACATGGCCCTCCAGCATCTGCCGGTAGTCAAGGTTAAGTCCGGAGCCGTGAAGGCGGTGCTTTCCGGCCGACCTTTGTATCCTCCCGGAGTAGCCGATCTTCCGGCCCCTGACCGTAGCCTTGAACTGGTTCGCTTGAGCGACGGTAAGCACCTGTTGGCCGTAGCCCGGTTGGCCGAGGGTGCTCAGGGTGCCAAGGTCTTCAAGCCGGTTTGGGTGCGTTCCGAGCACCGGGAGCTTGGTTAGAAGGGATGAAGCAATTGGATCTTAAGACCTCGTTTAAGAACCTAAAACATACTTATCCAAGACTGGTGGTCGGACTGGGCAACTTTGACGGTGTGCATCTGGGACACCGGGAGTTGATTCAACGGATGGTTGAGCGGGCGCGCCAGCTCGGTGGTGTCCCGGCGATCTTTACCTTTCATCCCCATCCGTTGGCGGTACTGCGGCCGGAAAGTGCGCCCCCGCTTCTGTTGACCCAGGAAGCTAAGGAGACAATCTTCGCTGAGCTGGGCGTCCGGCTGGTGCTAAGAATACCTTTTGAACCCAACTTTGCCAGGCTTTCTCCCGAGGAGTTCATTCGGGAGGTGTTGTGGGGCGAGCTGGGGGCGATCAGCGTTTTCGTCGGTTACAATTACACTTTCGGGCACCGCGGGCGGGGCGGTCCGGACACGTTGGTCCAATTCTCCCGGACCTACGGCTATGAGGCTAATGTTATTCCCCCCGTGGAAGTCGGTGGCGAAGTGGTGTCGAGCACTCTCATCCGCGAGTTGCTGATGCAAGGTCGGGTCGAGGAGGCACGTACCTACCTGGGATATACGCCGTTTATCGACGGAGTGGTGATGGCGGGCGACGGCAGGGGCCGGAAACTGGGGTTCCCGACGGCCAACCTGGAAGCGGACCGGAGTATTTTGGTGCCGGCGACCGGGGTTTATGCCGTTAGAGTAGCGATGGCTGGAAGTGTCTTTGCGGGGGTGGCCAACATCGGTTACCGGCCGACGTTTGTAACCGAAAACCCGGTGCGGCGGATTGAAATTCATTTGTTCGACGTCGCGCGTAATCTTTACGGACAGGCTATGCGGGTCTACTTCACCCGGTATATCCGGGGAGAACGCCACTTCGACTCGGTGAACGATTTGGTGCGGCAGATAGAATGCGACATCAACCAGGCCCGAGGTTGCGAATAACGGGTTTATGGGTGCCGTATATGTATATCTGGAAGTTATAGCGTTTACACACCTGTTGGGGCTGTGCTAAAATAAGTCGGGAAATAGAGGTGGGTAAGAGTGGGGTTTCCCAAGTACAACCTTTCCGAGGACCAGATGAAGAAGTGGATCGACCACATTGCATTCATCTGTCTGAGCGAGGAGTTTCAACGCCTGAAAGCAGAGCTTGAAGCGTTGTACTTGGCCTCCACCACCGGCATGGGCGCCGAGGAAGCCAAAATCAGCGCCTTTTCAGACGCCCTGTATGCGTTCCTGGCGGAAAAGGAAACCTAAGTAAGGGAAGCGAGGTATGCAGATAATTATTACCAAGCACGCGCGTAAGCGGCTTAAGGACCTGCGCCAGGAGGACATTACCGTGGAGGACATTATCAGCACGGTGAGTGGCATTCCTGGTCATATTCCTTCAGCTACTCGCTTTCGTGGTTTTTTTGCCAAATCCGGGCGCATGTTTGACGTGGTAGCCAAGGATATTCCGAGTGGCCGCTTGGTAATCACGGTCATTGGTATGTAAGATGAACTGCCGGCTAGGCTTGGCGAATCTCCGGCGCTTTGCTTGGCCGGCGGGAATTTACTTAAATAAAAATGGAGGTATCCGGCATTGTCTTTAACGGCAGACCAAAAACAGGCGATTATCGAGAGGTTTAAGATCCACGAGAACGACACCGGTTCTCCGGAGGTCCAGGTAGCCCTTCTCACCGAGAGAATCAACCAGCTCACCGAGCACCTGAAGGTGCACAAGAAAGATTTTCACTCCCGGCGTGGTCTGCTCAAGATGGTCGGCCAGCGGCGCGCGCTTTTGAACTACTTGCGTCATTCCGATCCCGACCGTTACCGTAAGCTCATCCAGGAGTTAGGGCTAAGAAAGTAGGGGGCATAGCCCCCTGCTTCTTGCTGTACAGGGGATGAAGCTGGCATTGGGGAACAGATAGAAGGAAACAGGAGGTTAAACGCACGCCTATGTTGGAGCAAGGATTTTTGCGACGAGCAATAGAAATCGGAGGCCGCACCTTCAGTGTAGATATCGGCCGCGTGGCCGGACAGGCCTCCGGGGCCGTACTGGCCAGGTATGGGGATACCATGGTCCTGGTTACCGCCACCCGCCAGGCCCTCCGGGAAGGGCTGGATTTCTTTCCGCTCACCGTGGACTACGAAGAAAGGCACTACGCGGTCGGACGCATACCGGGGGGCTTTTTAAAGCGCGAGGGCCGTCCCGGCGAGAAGGCGGTACTTTCAGCGCGTTTGATCGACCGGGCCATCAGGCCGCTTTTCCCGAAAGGTTTTACACAGGACGTGCACGTGGTTGCGCTGGTGCTGTCGGTGGAACAGGATTGTTCGCCGGCCATTACGGCCATTTTGGGTGCTTCGGTGGCGCTTACGATCTCGGATATACCGTTTCAGGGGCCGATCGGCGGGGTGATCATCGGGCGTGTTGACGGCGAGTTGGTCGTGAATCCGACTCTGGAGCAGGACCAGAAGTCAGACTTACACCTCACCGTGGCCGGCACCCGCGAAGCAATCAATATGGTCGAGGCGGGCGCCAGGGAAGTGTCGGAATCGGTGGTGGTCGAGGCGCTGACCAAGGCCCACGCGGAGATCAAGCGAATCGTCGACTGGGTGGAATCCGTGCGTGCGGAGGCCGAATCCTTAGGGTTGGCGCGACCCAAGATTGAAATCCCCGACGTCGAACCGGACCCCGCGTTGGCCGAGGCGGTCTCGGAAGCCGGCCGGGAAAAAATGGTGGCGGCCGTGCGGTTCTGCCGTGACCAGCGCCTGAGCAAACAGGCCTGTGACGAACACCTGCAGAACACCAAAGAGGAGATCGCCGCTGCGGTGCTGGAACACTATCCCGAGGAGGAGGCGGCCATCCGGCGTCTGGTCAACCGGCTGGAGAGAGAGGCCGTCCGGGAGATGGTGCTCAAAGAAAAAGTACGTTTGGACGGACGCCGGCCCGACGAAATCCGGGATATCAGCGTCGAGGTCGGTGTTTTGCCCCGCACCCACGGCTCGGGTCTGTTCAGGCGGGGACAGACCCAGGTGCTTTCGGTGCTTACCCTGGGGGCCGTGCGGGATGAACAGATACTGGACGGTTTGGATACGCAGGAGACCAAACGATTTATGCACCATTACAATTTCCCCGGCTTCAGCACCGGCGAGGCACGTCCGATCCGTTCGGCAAGCCGGCGCGAAATCGGCCACGGTGCGCTGGCCGGCCGGGCGTTGGAGGCCGTCCTGCCCCCAGAGGATGAATTTCCGTACACCATCAGAATTGTTTCGGAAGTGTTGGAATCCAATGGTTCGACCTCCATGGCCAGCGTTTGCGGCAGTTGTCTGGCGCTGATGGACGCCGGCGTGCCGATCAAAGCGCCGGTAGCCGGAATCGCCATGGGCCTCATTAAGGAAGAGGATGAGGTCGTTATCCTGACCGACATCCAGGGTGCGGAGGACCACCTTGGCGACATGGACTTTAAGGTCGCCGGTACCGAAGCGGGGATCACCGCCCTGCAGATGGACATCAAGATCGCCGGCATCGACGCCCGGATATTGGCCCAGGCCATGGCTCAGGCCCGGGAGGCCCGCTTGTACATCCTGAACAAGTACAAGGAAGTGCTCCCCGGACCCAGACCGGAACTGTCCCCGCGGGCACCGCGGATCATCCAGATCAATATCGACCCGGCGAAGATTCGCGACATCATCGGCCCGGGAGGCAAGATCATCCGGAAGATCACCGAAACCACCAACGTGGAGATAGACGTTGAGGACGACGGCCGGGTATACATTACCGCGCCCAACCCCGAAGATGGTCAAAAAGCCCTGGAGATCATCCAGGCGCTTACCGCCGAAGTCAATGTTGGTCAGGTTTACCTGGGCAAGGTGGTCAAGGTTATGGACTTCGGCGCTTTTGTGGAGGTAATTCCGGGCGTGCTGGGGCTGCCTGGTAAAGACGGCCTGGTGCATATTTCGCAGTTGGCGCATAAACGTGTGCGCCGGGTGGAGGACGTCTGTCGGGAAGGTGACCAGATCCTGGTCAAGGCCATCGGATACGATAACCAGGGGCGGCTAAAGCTTTCCAAGAAGGAAGCCATGGAGCCCGAGACGGCCGCAAAGGAAACGGGTCGCTCTGACCAGAGGCCTCCCGGGCGTTCCGGAAAGGGTAAAGGCATGCGGTCAAGGTTTAACAAAAATTAGAGGAAGCGGGGCCCCTCCGGGGCCTTTTGTTTTTCGGGTGTTGTGGCCTCTGCCCGGCGCATATGCATTTCAAAGAAGGGGGTGGGGGCGGGTTTGCGCCTGAGTACGGTTTTGACGCTTGTGGGTGCGGTATTGGTTTTGTTTGGTTGTTGGATGCCGTGGCGGGAGGCCGTACCCACGTTCCAGCAGCCGGTTTACCACGGCGGTGAGCACACGAACAAAGTGGCGCTGACCGTAAACGTAGACTGGGGCGAGGAATTCGTGCTCCGCATGCTGGAAATTTTACAGAAAGAAAACGTCCGTGTCACTTTTTTTGTTACCGGGCGGTGGGCGGCCCAATTCCCCGAACTGGTGCGCCAGATGGCCGATGCCGGTCACGAAATCGGGAACCACGGCTATGGGCATCCGCACCCGGATCAGCTTTCGGTTAGCCTGAACCAGCGGGACATCCAAAGGGCTGAAAGGGTGATTCAGGAAATCACCGGCCGGCGGACCGAGCTTTACGCGCCACCGTACGGTGAGCGCGGCCCGGCGGTATTGACCGCGGCCGAAAATGCCGGTTACCGGACCATTCTGTGGAGTGTCGATACCCTGGACTGGAAACTGCGCGATGCCGATGCCATCACGGCACGCGTGGTGAACCGGGCTCACCCGGGTGCCATTGTGCTGATGCACCCGCTGGCGGCTACCGCCGAGGCTCTGCCGACGATCATCAAGGAACTGAAGCGGGACGGTTACGACCTGATCACCGTGAGCCAGCTGTTGGCCGCCGGCAAAGACGATGCGCCCTAATCCTACCGCTCCGTTTTCATTATTATGGAGGAATTCATCCGTTGGAAGCGAATAACCACCCATTGTGCAAATTAGACCGAGGCGCAGGAGGCGGCAGAATGATACGCAAGGTTACGTTGTCCAACCGTACCACCATTTTGACCGAAGAAATTCCCCACGTTCGGTCGGCAGCCATCGGTGTATGGGTTGATGTGGGTTCCCGATACGAAAGCGAAGAAGCCAGTGGTATCAGCCATTTTATCGAGCACATGCTGTTTAAGGGTACGGCCACCCGCTCGGCCAAGGAGATAGCGGAAGCCTTCGACCAGATCGGCGGACAGCTCAACGCCTTTACGACCAAGGAATACACCTGTTACTACGCCCGGGTGTTGGACGAGCATTTGGACCTGGCCGTTGATATTATCAGTGATATGCTGTTCGCCTCCCGATTTTTGCCGGAAGACGTAGAGCGCGAACGAAATGTGATTGTAGAAGAAATCAAAATGTACGAAGACACCCCGGATGAGTTAGTGCACGACGTCCTGGCGCAGACCCTCTGGCGGCAGCACGCCCTTGGGCGGCCGGTCATCGGCCGGGCCGAAGTGGTTAAAAACCTGTCCCGGGAGGACATCCTGGCCTACTATGATCAGCACTACCGCCAGGGAAAGATGGTCATCGCGGCGGCGGGAAACATCCGGCACGAGCCGCTGGTTGAACGCCTTGATGCCGTTTTCGGCAAGGCCCGCGGACAAGTCCCGCCGCGCGTGCTGACGAGTCCCGAACCTTTTTCGGGCTCCACTTGCCGCGAGAAAGATACCGAACAGGTACACCTGTGTATCGGTGCCCAGGGCCTGCGCCTGGACGATGACGACATTTACGCCCTGCAGGTTATTAACGCCATTTTGGGTGGGGGGCTGAGTTCGCGCCTTTTCCAGCGGGTAAGGGAAGAGTTGGGCCTGGTATATAACATTTTTTCTTATCACAGCTCCTACCGGGATACGGGTCTATTTGGAATTTACGCCGGGCTGAGCGCCGAGAACGTCGGGACGGTATTGGATATCGTGTTTGCCGAACTGAACGATATCCGCTCGGGAGGCGTGACCAAAGAAGAATTGGCGCGGAGCAAGGAGCAACTCAAAGGCAGCTTTTTGCTCAGCCTGGAAAGTGTTACGGCCCGTATGAACCGGCTGGGGAAGTCGGAGTTGTATCTCGGCCGGGTCCACACTGCGGAGGAGATCGTGGAGAAGCTGGCTAAAGTAGAGCTGGCGCAGATTGTGGCCGTTAGCGAGCGGCTGTTTCGTCCCGAAAAGCTGTCCCTGGCTTCCATCGGGCCCTGGCGGGCCGATGAAAGCACTTGGCAGGCCGCCCTTGCCCGCCTGGCCTAGCGAAAAGGGGACAGGCATGTTTTGTGGATAACTCCAAGGCCGAGGAGATTGAAATAATGGGCGCAGTAACCCGGATCAAACTCAAGGTCAAGAAAGTGAACCCGGAAATAGGCGTTACCCTGCCTGCGCCGGCTTATGCCACGGCGGGAGCGGCGGGCTTGGACCTGTGTGCTGCTTTGCCGGAACCGGTGGTTGTGCAGCCCGGGCAGCGGGTGACCATTCCCACCGGGGTGGCTATTCAGTTGCCGGCGCGGGATATGGTGGCCCTGGTCTTTGTACGCAGTGGCTTGGCCGCCCGGCATGGTCTGGCACTGGCCAACGCCGTGGGGGTCATCGATGCCGATTACACCGGTGAAATCATCTGCCCGGTGATCAACCACGGCTCCAAACCCCTGACCATCCGCCCGGGTGACCGCATAGCCCAGTTGGTTTGTTTGCCCATTGCCGTGGCCGACGTGGAGTATGTGGATAGGCTTGTGCCGACTGCCCGGGGTTCCGGGGGGTTTGGTTCTACCGGTCGTTGAGCAGGGAAACGGTCATAAACACTGGACCCGTCCCATATCAATATACAGGGGTGGGACCGGTGATAACCGCGACGCTGCTGTTTTTGGTGCTGCTAACCCTGATCGTTTTCTCGGTCCGGGAAAGGGTCAGGTTGCGGGTGGGGCGGCGTTACCGCAGCCAAAAAATGTGGGAAGTCGAACCGCGATCCACTCCTGTTTCGGAGGCCATCGTCAGTTTAGTCGGGATGGCCGGGGGCATTTACCTGTCCCTGATTCTTCTGTTCACCTTCCTGGACGTGGTGGTGCCCAACAAGATACGTCTCGGCCAAGTGGAAATGGATCCTCTGGCCGCCTTTGCGATCGGGCTGGCGGTCCTGCAGCCGTTTTTTATCCGGCTGTGGTCCTTTATCCGGGGCCGGTTTGAGAGCTGAAGAGGAGGTCGTGAACTTTGCGGTTGACTGAACTGGTGGGTAAAGAAGTGGTTAATCTGTTCAACGGGGCGCGGTTGGGGGTGATCGGGGAATCGGATCTGACCATCGACGCTGATTCGGGCCACGTACACGCCATTATCCTGCCGCGGCGGAGCAATATCGTCAGCATGTGGATGGAGCGGCAGGAATTAACCATTCCCTGGGAGGCAATCCGCAAGATCGGATCGGAAGTGGTGATCGTAGAACTGGAAAACAACCAGGCTTTGCCCCGTTATCACCGGTCGCTCTAAAAAAAAGCCGGTTTCGGCGGACTAGGTTCCCGCGGTAAAGTGCGCGGGAATTTTTGTTTTTCCCGGGGCATGCGGTCATACTAGACCAAGAGGAGCTCCCCGCAAACGAGGTGTGCCGATGAGTTTTGCCACCAGACAAGCCCTTATGGCCGAAATAGCCCGCCGTCGGGAGTCAAAAGTCATCGCCTATATCACCGGGGATCGGGAGAACGTCAATACCCGCATCGCACCGGATGTCCTGCCCGTTTTCTACCGGCACTTGAAAAGCCTGCCGACCATCAAGCGGCTGGACTTGTTCCTTTACAGCCGCGGCGGCGATGTCCTCACTCCCTGGCGTTTGGTGCACCTGATCCGTGAGTTTGCGCCCGAGTTTGCGGTATTGGTCCCCTTTCGGGCTTACAGTGCGGGCACGCTTGTGTGCCTGGGGGCGGATGAGTTGGTTATGGGGGCGATGGGCGAACTGGGGCCCATCGATCCCGCAGTGGTCAATGCCTTCAATCCGAAGGACCCATTAAACCCGGCGGCCAAGTTGCCGGTTAGCGTCGAGGATGTCTATTCCTTTCTCGCCCTAGCCCGGGAAGTGGCGGGGCTTGAAAAGGAGGACGACCGGTGTAAAGCATTTTTGCTACTGGCCGAAAAAATTCATCCGTTGGCACTTGGGAACGTCCACCGCAACTATCTGCTGGTGCGCTCCCTGGCCACCAAACTGCTCTCCTTGCGCCGTAATCCACCTCCGCCGCAGCAGGTGCGTCACATCGTGGACAGCCTGACCGAAAAACTGTATGCGCACAACCATATGATTCCCCGGCGGGAGGCGGCCGTTGAAATCGGCCTTTCCGTTACCTACCCGGATCCGGAACTGGAAACATTGTTGTGGCGGCTGTTCGAAGATTACCAACAAGAACTACTTCTTGATCAGCCTTTCAACCCGGTCGAGACGGTACGCGGTTTCCCGGTTGACTTTGAAGTTGCCGGCGGGCTGGTGGAGTCGGAAGCCGGGCAGGAGGCGTACCTGTTCAGCGGGGTAATGGACCAGCGGGATCCCGACGGCCAAGTCAACGTAAACATTCTGCGCCAGGGTTGGCGCCGCATATCCGGAGGGGTTGTTTAATGGATAAAAAGGGTGAACCCGGGTTGTTCGAAGGACGCGTTTACCGGGTGCGCTTCCGATACCACCGGCCCAGCAGGTATTTCTTTCTATCGAACAACAGTGGCTATCCGTCTGCCGCGTTCCGGTTTCCCAACGCCGGGCCCGATGAGCCCCGCATCATGGTCCGGGAGATTCAGGAATAGCTATTATTACCGGTTGTGAACGGCTAAGGGTATTTGGTGCCTGTCATTGCTTGACATCGAGGGTGGACATGCCATAATAATAGAAAGAAAATTTCGGAATACGAGTCTACCGGGCTACCGTGAAAGGTGTGAGTACAATAATCCGTGTAGTCGTGTGCGGCGCTGCTGGCCGGATGGGATCCGAAGTAGTGCGGACCGTATCCAGGGAAGACGGAATGGAACTGGTCGGTGCTGTCGACCGGCACAACCTAGGCGTGGACGTCGGGGTTTTGGCGGGTGTCGGCCCTCTGGGAGTGATGGTGAGCGACGACCTCGAGGGGGTACTGGTCAGCACCCAGCCCGATGTCATGGTTGATTTTACTACGCCCACCTCGGTGGCCGCCAACGCCCGTACGGCGCTTCGGGCCGGAGTGCGGCCGGTGATCGGCACCACGGGAATGGACCCCAACGATCTGGCGGATTTGGGTCGATTAAGCGCGGAGTTGCGGGTGGGGACCGTAGTCGCGCCTAATTTTGCGATCGGGGCCGTCTTAATGATGAAGTTCGCCGAAATGGCGGCTAAGTTTTTCCCCGCCGTGGAAATCATCGAGCTGCATCACGACCAAAAGCTGGATGCGCCGTCGGGCACGGCCCTAAGGACGGCCGAGAAGATCAGTCTGGCCCGTGGCGACTACCGGCAAAACACGCGCAGCGCCGTGGCCACCCTTGAGGGGGTGCGGGGCGGCTGCTATGACGGTGGGATCCGCATCCACAGCGTCCGTTTGCCCGGTCTGGTCGCCCACCAGGAGGTCATCTTCGGCGGTTTGGGACAAACATTGACCCTGAGGCACGATTCGATATCCAGGGAGTCGTTTATGCACGGGGTTGTTTTGGCCATTCACCGGGTCATGGGTTTGGAAGAAATGGTGGTCGGGTTGGAAAATCTGATTTTCGAGTAGGCACGGGCACTCCGGTACTGACAGGCACCTCTTTGCACAGCTAGTCATATATTGGCTAGCAACCAAGGGGGAGGTGCCAAGATGCTGCCGCTGGAAGGTCTGCGGGTCGGCGTGCTCGGAGGCGACGCCCGGAGTGCGTATGTGGTTGAAGAATTTGCATTGCTGGGCGCCCAGGTAAAGGCCCTGGGCATTCCCGTGTCTGATCGTACCGCCAGCGTCACGGTTTGCCGCGATGCGGCCGAAGCCTTAAGTGCGTTGGACGTTCTGGTTATACCCTCGCCTGGTATTGATAAGCAGGGGCGTCTATACACCCTAACGGGCGAGGCCCCGGTAATCGACAGGGCTCTGTTGCAGAGTGTGGGGGCCGTTCCGGTATATACGGTCATGGCCGGTTCTTATCTTGCCGGCCTGGCTGCGCAATTTGGTTTGCAGGTTATCGAGTTAGTGCGTCTACCGGAATTTGCCATTTATAATTCCATCCCCTCGGCCGAGGGCGCCATACAGTTGGCTATGGAGCGTATGCCGATCACCATTCACGGATGCCGGGCCGTGGTGTTGGGGTTTGGCAACGTGGGGATCACGCTGGCGCGCACCTTGAACGCCTTGGGTGCGCGAACTACCGTTATCGCCCGTGATCCCGCCGCCCGGGCCAGAGCCTGCGAAATGGGCCTGGCCGGCGCGCCTCTGGAACACTTGGCTTTTCAGCTGCAACGGGCCGATTTGGTTTACAACACCATCCCCGCCCTGATCCTTGACAGAACGGCTTTAGAGTCGGTAAATCCGGAGGCCTTCATCATCGATCTGGCTTCGGCGCCGGGCGGCGTCGATTACGTTGCCGCCGAGGCTCTCGGATTGAAGGCCAGCCTGGCTCCAAATTTGCCGGGCAGGGTAGCGCCCAAGACGGCGGGCCAAATCATTGTGCATACCATCCGGCGGTTGCTGCAAGGAGAACCCCCCCAAGGCACACTTTCCGCAGAGGGGGTGCGCGTCCATGCAGCTGGCAGGTGTTAGGATCGGTTTTGGGCTGACGGCCTCGTTTTGTACTTTGGATCCGGTTCTCCAACAAATCGAGCGGTTCGTCCGGGAAGGGGCGGAAATCTACCCGATTATGAGCCGGGAGGCGGCGACGGTTGATACCCGTTTCGGCAAAGCCCGAGACTGGCTAGAACGGTTGCAGCGGCTTACCGGCAAAGCGGTATTGACCAGCGTCGTGGAAGTTGAGCCGATCGGACCGAACAATCTGGTGGACGTGGTGGTGATCGCGCCGTGCACCGGAAATACGCTGGCCAAACTGGCCAACGGTATCACGGATGGTCCGATATTAATGGCCGCCAAGGCGCAGCTTCGGAACCAGCGTCCGGTAGTGGTGGCCATTTCCACCAATGACGGTTTGGGCTTGAACGCCCGGAATCTGGGTAGCCTTTTAAACACCCGGAATGTCTACTTTGTGCCTTTCGGCCAGGATAACCCCCGGAACAAGCCCAATTCGCTGATCGCCAGGATGGACCTGTTAGGGGCCACAATTGTGGAGGCTTTGCAGGGGCGCCAGTTACAACCGCTAATCGTGACCTATCACCAAAACAGCTAAGGAGGGTTCGGTTTGGCCGGGTACAGTGTATGTGTGGTTGGTGCAACCGGTGCGGTGGGACAGGAGATCCTCAAGGTGTTGGCGGAGCGTAAGTTTCCGTTAGCAAAACTGCGTCTCTTGGCCACGGCACGTTCGGCGGGCAAGAAAATCACGTATGGCGGAGAGCAGTTGACGGTCGAGGAGACCCGGGAGTCATCTTTTAAGGGTGTGGATATTGCTCTATTCGCGGGCGGCGCGGCCAGCACCGAATATGCCGGGGCGGCAAAAAAGGCGGGGGCGGTGGTCATCGACAATTCCAGCGCCTTCCGGTTGGATCCCGAAGTGCCTCTGGTTGTACCGGAGGTCAATCCGGAAGATGTCCGGTGGCACAAAGGGATCATCGCCAACCCGAACTGTTCGACCATCATCATGGTCGTGCCGCTCAAGCCCCTGCACGATGCGGCCGGGATCAAGAGAGTAGTGGTGTCCACCTACCAGGCCGCTTCCGGAGCGGGGGCGGCGGGGATGCAGGAGTTGCTGGATCAGACCCGGGCCGTGCTGGAAGAAAGGCCCTGCACACCCAAGACCTTTGCGTACCAGTTGGCCTTCAACCTGATCCCGCATATCGATGTTTTTCAGGAGCTGGGTTATACCAAAGAAGAGTGGAAGATGGTCCGGGAAACCCGGAAGATGTTTCACGACGACAGCCTGCGGATTACCGCTACCGCCGTGCGGATACCCGTTCTCCGCAGCCATTCGGAAGCGATCAACTTGGAAACCGAAAAGCCGCTTTCCGCGGCACAGGCGCGGGCGATACTGTCCAGTGCTCCGGGAGTCGTGGTCGTGGACGACCCGGATAATAAGCGTTACCCGATGCCCATAGACGCGACCGGACGGGACGAGGTCTTGGTGGGCCGGATCCGTGAAGACGATACCGTGGATCACGGCCTGAATATGTTTGTGGCCGCGGACCAATTGCGTAAGGGGGCGGCCACCAATGCCGTTCAAATTGCCGAGTTGCTGGTGCGTGAGGGCCTGGTCTAAAGCAGTTTGGACGAGAATTACCATTACAAAGGAAGGTGAAAGCTTGACTACCGATTTGGGGCGGGTACTCACCGCGATGGTGACGCCCTTTGACAACAACCTGGAGCTGAACCTGCCAATGGTCCGCAAGTTGGCCAGATACCTGGTGGACAACGGTGCGGACGGCCTGGTGGTCTCGGGAACCACCGGGGAATCGCCGACCTTAACGAAAGAGGAAAAACTCGAGCTGTTTAAAACCGTGGTCGACGAGGTGGGCGGTCAGGCGGTGGTCGTGGCCGGTACCGGGAGCTATAACACCGCGGCCAGCATTGAGCTGACCCAGGCGGCGGAAAAGCAGGGTGTCGACGCGGTGATGCTGGTTTGTCCTTATTACAATAAACCGACCCAGGAGGGCCTTTACCAGCATTTCCGGGCCATCGCCGAAAGTACAAACCTTCCGGTGATGCTGTATAATATCCCGGGACGTACCGGGGTCAACCTCTTGCCGCAGACGGTCGGCAGGTTGGCGGCAATTCCCAATATCATCGCCGTGAAAGAAGCAAGCGGGAATCTGGACCAGGCCACCGAGTTGCGGCGGGTCTTACCCGAAGACTTCAGCATTTACAGCGGTGACGACGCGCTCACGCTGCCCCTCTTGTCCGTCGGTGCTAAGGGTGTGGTCAGTGTGGCCGCGCACCTGATCGGCGCCAAAATCCAGGAGATGATCAACGCCTTTACGGCCGGAAACGTTACCCTGGCCGGAAAACTGCACCGGAGCTTGTTCCCGCTGTTTAAGGGCTTGTTTATCACCACCAATCCGGCGCCGGTAAAAGCGGCACTGGCCATGTTGGGTCTGGCCGTCGGACCGCCCCGGCCGCCGCTGGTTGACCTGGACGAATCGCAGAAGGAAAAACTGCGCGACATTTTGCGGGAGGCTCGGTTGCTCTAGTCCTGGTAATGGATGTGTATGCTCAAGTGGTCTCTAAAAGGAGGTGAACATTTGGGGCAGGAGACCAAACTGCAGATTATACCTCTCGGGGGCCTGGGTGAGATCGGCAAGAACATCACGGCCGTTCGTTGCGGCCGTGACATTTTGGTCATCGATTGCGGGTTGGCGTTTCCGGAAGAGGAGATGCTGGGGATCGACATCGTGATACCGGATATCCAGTATCTCCTGGACAACAAGGAACTGGTGCGGGGTATCGTGCTGACCCACGGTCACGAGGATCACATCGGCGCGTTACCTTATGTCCTCAAGCAGCTTAACGTACCCGTTTACGGCACCAAGCTTACCCTGGGTCTGGTCGAAGCCAAGCTCAAAGAGCATGTATTTGACTTTGAGCCGCAAATGATCAGGATCAAACCCCGGGAAACCGTACGCATCGGCTGTTTTGACGTGGAATTCATCCGTGTTTCCCACAGCGTTCCGGACGCGGTGGGGATCGCCCTGCACACCCCGATCGGCACCGTCCTGCACACCGGCGATTTTAAGATCGACTACACCCCGGTGGACGGAGAAGTGATCGACTTGCGGCGGTTTGCGCAGTTGGGCGAACAAGGGGTTTTGGTCATGCTTTCGGACAGCACTAACGTGGAGCGTCCGGGCTACACGCTGTCTGAACGGGTGGTCGGCACCACTTTCGACGACGTCTTTGGACAGTGTCAGGAACGGATCATTGTGGCCACCTTCGCCTCCAACGTGCACCGGCTGCAGCAGGTCATTAACGCCGCGCACAAGCACCGGCGCAAGGTGGCGGTAGCCGGCCGGAGCATAGTCAACGTGGTTAATATCGCCTACGAACTCGGTTACCTGGACATCCCGCCGGGAACGCTCATCAATCTGGACGAGGCCAACCGGCTGCCGCGTAACCGGGTGGTGATTCTGACCACCGGGAGCCAGGGCGAGCCGATGTCGGCCTTGACCCGGATGGCGTTGGGGGACCACCGCCAGGTGGACATCCTCCCGGGCGACACCATCATTATCTCGGCCACGCCGATTCCGGGAAACGAAAAGCTGGTGGCCCGGGTGGTGAACCACCTGTACCGGCACGGGGCGCAGGTAATCCACGAGGCGGTATCGGGGACCCACGTCTCCGGACATCCCAGTGCCGAGGAACTCAAACTGATGCTGCACTTGGTGCAACCCAAGTTCTTCGTGCCCGTCCACGGCGAGTACCGCATGTTGGTGAAGCACGCCGCTTTAGCCCGGGAAATGGGCGTGCCGGCCGAGAACGTGTTTGTCGCGGAGAACGGTCAGGTGCTGGAATTCACCCGCAAAAAGGGACGGATTCAGGGACGGGTTGCTTCCGGCAGAATTCTGGTTGACGGGTTAGGCATTGGCGATGTGGGTAATATCGTTTTGCGGGACCGCAAACAACTCGGTCAGGATGGTATCTTAATCGTGGTGGTGACCATTGATCCGACATCTAAACAAGTTCTGGCGGGACCGGATATCGTATCCCGCGGGTTTGTGTATGTGCGTGAGTCCGAGGAATTGATGGAAGCGGCTCGCACCAGGGTGCGCGCTACCTTGGAGGCCTGTATCGACCGCGGGCTCTGCGACTGGTCCACCATCAAGTCGGATGTGCGGGATGCGCTGGGGAAGTTCTTGTACGAGCGGACGGGCCGCCGCCCCATGATCCTGCCGATCATTATGGAAACCTGAGGGACAGGCCGGGGGGCAAAACCCCGGCCTGTGCCGCTATAAGCTTTAAAGTCGTGTGCTGTAGTTGCGCGGATTGGATGGGGGTGTTAACGTGGGCGAGGAGTGGGTCGAGATCACGAACTGTCACTCGGTTTTGTTCCCGTTCTTGCTGAGCGCCGCCGTATACGGGCGACTGCTTTGTGAAGACATGGTGGAGCTGATGATTGTCTACGCCGACGGCCGGGTAGAATACCGGGAGGTACCACGGCGAGAATTGATGAAGCGGGGACTCTTTTGCCCGCACCGTTGACGGTACTACGCCAGGACCGTAATCCGGATCCGGCCGAACCTTTGGGTACGACGGTCCCCGGATTCACGGATGGGTACCTTCGTCTTGTTTAGCGGCTACCCGGTTGCGCCCGCTCCGTTTCGCCACGTACAGGGCCGCGTCGGCTTCCCTGAACAAATCGTTAAAACTCATTTCATTACGCAGTGTGGCCACGCCAAGGCTGGCGGTAAGGAAGATGGCACCGTGTTCCTGGGTATTGATGGGTTGGCTGGCAATGGAGGTACGCAACCGTTCGGCTGCTTTTTGGGCTTCCCACAAGTCGGTTCCCGGCAGGAGGATTGAGAATTCATCCCCGCCGTAGCGACAGATGGCATCAACCTTTCTAGTTGCTTCCCGGCAGCGGTGGGCAATGACGACAAGCACTTGGTCACCTACAGTGTGACCGTATTGGTCGTTGATCTTTTTGAAATGATCGATGTCCATGATTATTAGGGAGAGCGGGTAGCCGTACCTTCTGGCCCGCTCCAGTTCCAGTTCGCCCAGCTCGAAAAAGTACCGGCGGTTGTACAGCGCTGTCAGGGCATCGGTGGCCGCCACTTTTCGCAATCTGCTGACCTGGCTGGCCAGGGCCAAGGACAGCAGAATCACCTCCAAAGCGGAACCGATCTGTACGCCGTACAGCGTGACAAAGCTGTCGGGGAGAAGGCCAAAACTTCGCAGTGAGGCAGTTACCGTGCCGACCGCGAGTGCGGTCCAGGCGAAGAGCAAATACCGGGCCGGCTGGTGACCTTTGCGCCACATGGCGACGACCACGGGAATAAGAAGGGCGGCAGTGAGCAATACGACAGTGACCGCCAGTTTGTTGGCCGCGGTGAAGGGGATGAACAATGAACCCGGAGCCAGCAGCGCACAGCAGCCTAAGAGAACCAGCAGAAACTTATCCACTTGCGGGATGTACTTCTTAACCTGCAGGAAATGCCGGGCAAACAACAGCACGAAGAAAACGGCCATAAAGAGGAAAACGTTCAGGGACAGGTTGTTCCACCGGACGGCATCAGGCCACAGATACTGGTAGGCCAGACCGTTCCAGGAACAATGAAAGAGGCCGATGGCGGAAATGTATAACACGTAGTACAAATGACTGATGCGGACGTGCAAAAACAAAAACAGGTTATGGAAAGCCATTACCACGATAATGCCGAAATAAAGCCCCAAGAGCAGGTACTCCTGCTGGGTCTTTCCCAGGAACGCCTCCGGGTGCCAGATGGTCAGCGGTAACACCATTGAACTTTCGGTTTCAAAGCGCAGGTATACGGTCGCCTCCGCACCGTGGTCCAGTGGCAGGTAAAAGGCGTGGTTTCTGTGCCGCAACTCTCTGGATTCGAAAGGTAACAGATCACCGCCTTTTCTTACCTCAAATCCCCCGTCCCGGTCGGGAGTATAAATTTCGATCCGGTCCAGGGGTGAATAACCGATTTCCAGAATCCATTTCTCGACGAAGGATTCGTTTTTTACCCGAAAACGCAACCAGAAAGCAGAGCTTGTATACCCGAAACTCGGGGCAGTCGTTTTTTTATGTGGGGTGAACATCTGTGCCGCTTCAGCTGCGGCGATGTCTTCAATGGTCAAGCGCCCTTCCGGGTCTTCGAGGATTTCCAGAACGGGGTAAGGTTTATACTGAGTGTCTGTCTGGTTAAGGATCAAGGTATTCCGGACTGAAGCTGCGTGGGCGGGGCCGTTGGAAACCAGTACCGCTGTGCAGATCACCAACAGGAACAAACTACTGACAAAATGTTTACGGGAAAGCATGTACACTCCTCGCAGACTGGTTGCCTTACAGCCGTTTTCGGGGCTGAAAGCGAATGCATCCCTTATTTGCGACCGGGACAGAAATGAGGTAGGATTGGATAATGGCGGGAGTGCGTGGGAATCGAACCCACCCAGGGTTTCTCACCCCGCGACTGGTTTTGAAGACCAGGAGGTCCACCAGGACCCATCCACCCCCGTGCTTTTCACACTGTTGAAAACCATTCAACATTATAGCATGCCGGCAGCGCGGGGAGCAAACGTATCTGACGGATATTGTCCGAATTCCACACATGGGGGCTGCGGATTGTTAAAGTTTTGGGTAATTGTAATCTTTGTATTGGTTCTGGACCAAGGCAGCAAGCTGGTGGTGCAGCGGCTACTGGACCCGGGTTTGTCCGTGCCGGTGGCGGGGGAGATCCTGCGGTTAACCTACGTGCTCAATCCCGGCGGGGCCTTCGGCATCCTGGGCGACCGGCCGCACATACTGCTGGGGGTGGGTCTCCTGGCCCTCGTCCTGGCTTTGGCGGTGTTGCCCCGGATCATCCGGGTAGGGTATACCTGGCCAGCGGGACTGTTGTTTGGAGGCGCGCTGGGAAACCTGATCGACCGTGTACGCTTCGGCCGGGTGATTGACTTCATCGATTTGGGATTTTGGCCGGTGTTTAACCTGGCGGACACCGCCATTGTAGCCGGGTCAATATTATTGGCCCTGTTGGTACTGCGCCGGGACAAAGATCAACGGGGAGAGCAGCATGGCCACCCTTAATCGCTACATGGCGGAACCGGAAGACGTACAGGCGCGGCTGGATGTGTTTCTCGCCGAGCACTGCCCGGAACTCAGCCGCTCGCGCATCCAAAAGCTGATCACGGCGGGTTTGGTTACGGTTAATGGTAAGGTGACGCGCCCCAGTTACCGCTTGCGGGCCGGGGACTCCGTTTGTCTCCAGGTTCCGGACCCCGAGGTGCCCCGGATTGAGCCCGAGGAAATTCCGCTGGACATTTATTATGAAGACCCGGACGTGCTGGTGGTGAACAAAGCTCGGGGTCAGGTGGTGCATCCCGCAGTGGGACACTATTCCGGCACTCTGGTGAACGCGTTGTTGTTCCACTGCCGGGATCTGTCCGGTATCAACGGGATACTGCGCCCGGGCATTGTGCACCGCCTGGACCGGGACACCTCCGGCTTGTTGATGGTCGCCAAGAGCGACCGTGTCCACCTTGCCCTGGCGGCGCAACTGCAGAACCGTACCGTACTCCGCCGTTACCTTGCGCTTGTGCACGGCAGCCCGCGGCACGAGTCGGGGACGATAGACGCGCCCATTGGGCGGCATCCCCGCGACCGTCAGCGGATGGCCGTTAATTACCGCTCGGGGCGTCCGGCCCGCACCCATTACCGGGTTTTGCAGCGTCTGGGACGGGTGTCCCTATTAGAATTGACGCTGGATACCGGGCGTACGCACCAGATCCGGGTGCATATGAGTTACCTGGGACACCCGTTGGTGGGAGACCTGAAGTACGGGCACGCCCGCTCCGAAATGGGCCTTTCCGGGCAGTTTTTGCACGCCGGCACCCTGGGGTTTACCCATCCCCGCACCGGGGAGTGGTTGGTGTTCGAGGCTCCGCTGCCGCCGGAATTGGCCGCGGTGCTGGCCGGCTTGAAACCCAGCGGGTCTGAATAGACCTGCTACTTAAAATAACGGAAAAATTCCATGAACAGGGCGGCGATACCCGCCGCCATCAGCGGACCTACCGGAATGCCGCCCAGAAAGATGATGCCGAACAAAGAACCGATGATCAGCCCAAAGATGATACCCGGATCCACCTGCAGCATCAGCAAACCCTGGCTATTGAGATGGGTGGCGAGTGCGCCTCCCAGGATGGCCAGCAGTCCCGGTACCGAGGTCAGGTTATAGATGATGTCCCGGTCGTTGATCTTTCCGTTGGCCAGGGGCACCATGATCGTTAGAAGCAGGACCAGGAGGCCGAGTTCCAGTCCCTTGTTTTCCAGAAAGTCAAACACGACTTCCATCCTGGCCAGCTTCACGATCACGAGGATGCAGGCCGCGGCCGCAATCAGGTGTGATTTGGCCAACAGACCAATCAGCAGCAGTGCGACAAGAATTAGCTCGGAAGCCACGGGCATCGCCCTTCCGTTTTTGCCAAGCTATGCGCCCGTGAGCTTCTTTATTACCCGTATCAAACTAGGGACTGTAACAAAACCGGAGGGTGTCCCCGCGTAGCCCCACCCGGAGTGCCTCGAGGGACATTACTTCCCGAGGGGCAATGTTCCCCAAGTTAACGTCCGGACCAAGTTTTAAAATCAACTCCTGCTGCTGTTCCTTGAGCGGCGCCTCCCAGATAAGCCGGTTGGGATTTTCAAGGCCATCCAGGAAGGCGGCTAGCGACTCTTTAGATATACGGCCCTTGTTGTCGTATACGGTAACCCCACAGCCGAATTCCCGGCCTTCCACAATGACCCAGGTGGCGCCCTCCTGCAGATCGAGACGCGCCTGCCGCACGAGGTGGAAGCAGTTCTCCCCCCTGCCCGGGTATTTTTTGCCCACTTCGGTCAGCACTTTCAGGTCCAGCTCCAAGGCCAGGGAAATGGCTTTGCGCCGCATATCCTGGTCGAGAAAGAGGGTGCCGTCGGAAACCTCCACGGCCGTGAACCCCAAGCGCTTGGCTGTTTGCAAAAAGGGCGAAAGCTTGCCCTGGGCAATGGCTATCTCCAGAAAGGTCCCGCCCGGATAGATGTCGATACCGTAACAACGCACCAGATCAATTTTTTTCTGCAACAGACCGTCCGGGTACAGGGCCGAGGTGCCAAAACCCAGCTTGATTATATCCACGTGATCACCGGCGATATCCAACAGGTCCTTGGTTTCACCGAGTCCCAAACCCCTGTCCAAAACCATGGTCAGGCCCTGGGTTCTTGGCTTTTTGCTCCGCCCGGGGAGGGGAAAAGCGACCATTTCTCGCCAGTTCTCCATTCTGTCAGCTCCTTTCGCGGTCATAGGGCGCTTTTAGCCAGATTAGTATCGGAACCATTTTACACTGGTGCCCGTTTTTGGGTGTAATGTATGCAGGATCCTGGCAAGTGGTTACAATCACGGGCCGGGAGGAGTGTCTTTTGTCAGGCGCCCGGTCTTGATGTAGATGGTGACGATGACCGCGGTGGCGAGGGCGGCGGCAGCCACGATCCAACTCACGGGCCTAATACCCAGGGGCAGCAACAAGGCGAAGGCCGCGGGTCCGCCCGCCACGCCCAGGAAACGTACCCCGCCGTAGAGGGAGGTTATCAGGCCGCGCTTGGCCAGGTCCACGCTGCTGGTAATCAGGGTGGTCAGCGGCGGCAGCATCAGTCCCACCCCGATCCCGATGAAAGAAACGGCCGTAAAAAACAGGTAGGTGTTCTCAGATAGCGGCATCAGAATCAGGGCGGCCGTCATCAATCCCAGACCGGTAATAATGAGCGCTTTCATCAGCGTCAGCCGGCGCCTGATGAAAAGCCCGGTGACGTACGAGGTAACCGACATCAGTAATACCGGCACGGCTAATGCCAGACCCTTGATGATCAGGTTCAGGTGATAGCGCTGTTCCAGGTGCTCCGACAGGAAAAACAGAATACCGAAGAGTACGAACAAAGCCAGCGAACCCGCGAGGAAGGCGGATAGAAGCAGCGCGGTCTTTTCCCCGAAGATCTTGATAATGGACTGGAAATAAGTGGCCGGTGCCGGCCGTTCGGTTTTGCGCTGGGGTTCTTTGATCAACAGCCACACCGCCAAGGCGGCGAGGGCGGTCAGCCCCGGGAACACAAAAAGAGGAGCGAACCAGATAATGAGTCCTACCGCGGCGCCCAGTACCGGGCTGACCACTTTGCCGAAACCGTTGGCCGCCTCGATGACGCCCAAGGCTTTGCTGCGCTGACCGGCGCCGAACAGGTCGCCGGTAAGGGCCATGGCGATAGGGGCCGTACCCGCCGCGCCGATCCCCTGGACGATGCGGCCGGCGATGATGATGGCGTAGGTGGGGCCGGCATCGATCAGGGCGGCCGCACCGGCGATCAGCCCGCCCAAACCGTAGAGTACGAGGGCCGGGATAATCACGAGCTTGCGGCCGAAATAGTCGGAGACCAGCCCGGAAAGCGGAATGGTCAGACCGGCGGGAACCGAAAACAGGGTTATCACCAGACTGGTTTGAAGAGAGGTCAGGTCGAGCGCCCGGGCCATGGCCGGTAGGATCGGAATCAACATGGAATTTCCGAGCACCATCACAAAGGGCACGGTGCTCAAACCTGCCAAGGCCCATTTGTGTCTTGTGTCCATGGAAAACCTCCCGGCGCTTAGTTTGTCTCTTGACAAAGAGCCATATACCGGCGGGGGGAGGCATATAAACAGCTTAAGGGCTTTCACGGAGGCGAGGGACAGTGGACAAAATTCTCTTGGGCATGGCCACTTTGCGGTTTCTGTCGGCCACCATCGAGTTCTCCGCGGCGATGTTGATGCTGTACTTTGGCCGGGTGGAAACGGCCTTCAAGATTAATGCGACCCTCGCCTTGGTGGGCCCCACCATTCTGTTGGCGGTGACCGGCCTGGGCTTGATCGGCCTGGCGGGCAAACTCTCCCCCGTTGGTATGCTCTGCGTGGTGGCCGGCGTGGGGTTGGTTTTTGTAGGTCTCAAGAATATCTGAAAAATAGGGCTTGACACTGACCTTGATTCGGGTTAAGGTGGTAAAGACCAAAGCCACCTTTAAATCGGTCCGAGAGGCTGGTAAGGTGACATAGGGAAACCCGGTGGAGGGGTAGACTATGCCTACTTGCCATATGGTGGCGGGTAGGCTTTTTGTGTGGGTGAGATATGAATTTCAGGGTTAAGGCGATTATTCTTGATCGTGATGGCATCCGCCGGGCCCTGACCCGGATTGCGCACGAGATCATCGAGCGGAACAAAGGCGTGGACAACGCCGTCCTGATCGGCATCAGGCGGCGGGGTGTGCCGCTGGCCTTGCGGTTGGCCGAGAAGATCAAGCAAATCGAGGGCTGCACCGTCCCGGTTGGATTCCTGGATATTACGCTTTACCGGGACGACCTGACCCAGCTCGGGTACCACGCTAAGCTGTCCCGGACCGAGGTGCCGTTTCCGGTAACCGACCGCACGGTGATCCTGGTAGACGACGTGCTGTATACCGGGCGCACGGTACGGGCGGCGATGGACGCCATAATGGATCTGGGACGTCCCAAGGCGATCCAGCTGGCCAGCCTGGTCGACCGGGGGCACCGGGAACTGCCCATCCGGGCGGACTACGTGGGCAAGAATGTGCCTACTTCCTCCCGGGAGATCATTTCGGTTCAGGTCGAGGAGATCGACGGTCAGGACCAAGTGCTGATCCTGGAGAAAACCGAATGAGGGCGCGATGGAGGCGCGTGGCGTGTGTACGAGGTGGTCTTCCTTTTAAGGCACGGTCCCGAGAGGCCGGCAAGGGAAGCGGATGTTGACTATTGCCGGCCTCTCCCGAAAACAGCGGGAGAGGTTTTTTTTGGGGGGAAAACGTTTGCCGAGCAAACACTGCCTAGGTCTGGCCGCGCTTTCTGCGAAAGAGATCAACGAAATTCTGGAAAACGCCGTGCCCATGAAGCAGGTCATCAGCCGGGATATCAAAAAAGTACCGGCGCTGCGCGGAAAGACGGTGGTCGTTCTTTTCTATGAACCCAGCACGAGAACCCGGGTTTCTTTTGAGCTGGCCGCCAAGCATCTCAGTGCGGACACCGTCAACGTTTCGGCGTCTACATCCAGCGTAGTCAAGGGAGAAAGCCTTGTTGATACCGCCAGAACCATCAAGGCGCTGGGCGCCGACCTGGTGGTGTTACGGCACCCGTCCGCCGGTGCGCCGCACCTTCTGGCGCGGCTGATTGATGTGCCGGTAATTAACGCCGGGGATGGGATGCACGAGCACCCGACACAGGCGCTCCTGGACATATTTACCCTGCGGGAACGCAAAGGGACCCTGAAAGGGCTCAAAGTGGTGATCATCGGCGATATCCTGCACAGCCGGGTGGCCCGCTCCAACATCTGGGGACTTACCAAGCTGGGCGCGGATGTACACTTGGTGGCGCCGCCCACACTGCTCCCGGCCGGGATCGAGAGGGCCGGCGTGACGGTGCACCATCGCCCCGAGGAGGCACTGGTGGATAGCGACGTGGTGATGGTCCTACGGCTGCAGCGGGAACGCCAGCGGCAGGGTCTGATTCCCGGCGTCCGGGAGTACGCCCGGATGTACGGGCTTAACGCCGCCCGACTGGCTCTGGCCCGGCCGGACGCCGTGGTCATGCATCCTGGTCCGATCAACCGGGGGGTCGAGATCGCCGATGACGTCGCGGATGGGTCCCGCGCCGTGATCACCGAGCAGGTAACCAACGGTGTGGCGGTACGGATGTCCGTGCTGTATCTACTGACGCTGGGGAGGGGAGCCTAATGCGGTTGATTATACGGGGAGGCACGGTGGTTGACCCCGTTCGGGGCCGGATGTACCCCTCCGATATCCTGATCGACGGTGAACGGGTGGCGGCGGTCGAGAAGCGGGTGCAGGCCCGCGGGGCGCGCGTGTTGGACGCCAAGGGCAAACTGGTCCTGCCGGGGCTTTTTGATATGCACGTGCACCTGCGGGAGCCGGGCCAGGAATACAAGGAGACCGTGGCCACCGGCACCAAGGCCGCCATGAGAGGCGGTTTCACCGCGGTGGCGGCCATGCCGAACACGGCCCCGGTGACCGATACGCCCGAGGTGATCCGCTACGTACTGGAAAAGGCGAGGGACGCCGGGTATGCCCGGGTGTATCCGGTAGGGGCGATCACCAGGGGCAGCCGGGGCGACGAGCTGTCCGAGATGGGGGCGCTCCGGGAAGCCGGGGCGGTGGCCTATTCGGACGACGGCCGGCCGGTAGTCAGCGCCGCGGTGATGCGGCGGGCGATGGAATACGCGCGCATGCTTGGGGTGCCTGTGATTTCCCATTGCGAAGACCTGACGCTGGCCGGCGGTGGGGTGATGCACGAGGGTTTCACGTCCACCCGGCTTGGGCTGCGAGGCATTCCGGCGGCGGCGGAGGAAGTGATGGTCGCCCGGGACATCATCCTGGCCGAGTTGACCGGGTGTCACCTGCACATTGCCCACGTGAGTACGGCCGGCGCGGTGCGCTTGATCCGGGAGGCCAAGGCACGGGGGGTCCGGGTGACGGCCGAGGTTACCCCGCACCATTTCACCCTGACCGAGCAGGCCGTGGAGGGTTTTAATACGCTGGCCAAAGTCAATCCCCCACTCAGGACGGCGGCCGACGTGGCCGCCCTGCGCGAGGGGTTGGCCGACGGGACCATTGACGTGATCGCCACCGACCACGCGCCACACGCCGCCCACGAGAAGGAGGCGGAATTCGACGCGGCGGCGTTCGGTCTGGTGGGGCTGGAAACGGCGGTCGGACTGGTGTTCACCGAACTCGTGGCCACCGGCGTGTTGGATATCCCGGCGGTGGCGGCCAAAATGAGTCTGAACCCGGCCCGGATTTTGGGGCTACCCGCGGGGGTCATTGAACCCGGGGCGGTGGCCGACCTGACCGTAATCGACCCCGAAGCAACCGAGATTGTCGATCCGGCTTCTTTTGCCAGTAAGGGTAAAAACACGCCTTTCGGCGGTTACCGGCTGACGGGCTTACCCTATGCCACCGTCGTGGGCGGAAAGGTTTATATACGCGACCGGTAGGCGCGATTACCAGCGGAGGTGTTGCAATTGCAGGCGGTGCTTGCTCTGGAAGACGGAACCCTGTATTACGGCGAGGCGTTTGGCGGCGGCGGGGAGACCTGGGGGGAAGTGGTGTTCAACACCGGCATGACCGGCTACGCGGAGGTGCTTACCGATCCGTCTTACTGCGGACAGATCGTAGTGATGACCTACCCGCTGGTGGGTAACTACGGCATCAACAGCGGCGACTTTGAGTCCAAGGGCAGTTTTGTGCGGGGGTTTGTGGTGCGCGAACAGTGCACGCAACCCAGCAACTGGCGGGCATCGGGCACCCTGGCCGAGTTTTTGGCCAGCGAGGGGGTCATTGGCCTGTCCGGGGTCGACACCCGGGCGCTAACACGACGTCTCCGTAGCAAGGGCACCATGCGCGGCGTTATCAGTACCGAGCACGCGGAACCGGAATACTTGGTGGAAAGGGCGCGTTCCTGTCCGGATTTCAGCGCCCAGGACTTCGTGCCGGAGGTATCCACCCGCGAAGTCCTGCACTACGACGGCGGCGGCCCGTTGGTGGCCCTGATTGATCTGGGTGCCAAACAGAACATCGTGCGCTGCCTGCAGCGGCGGGGCTGCCGAGTGCTTGCTTTTCCTTGGGACACCGCGGCGGCGGATATCCTGTCCGCGGACCCGGCGGCGGTAATGATCTCCAACGGCCCCGGCAACCCGGTCCGGGTAACGGCGACTATCGAGACGGTGCGCCGTCTGGTGGGCCAAAAACCGCTTTTCGGCATCTGCCTGGGGCATCAGGTCCTGGCGCTGGCCCTGGGCGCGCGCACCTACAAACTGAAATTCGGCCACCGCGGGGCGAATCACCCGGTCAAGGACCTGAAGCGCAACAAGGTGTTCATCAGCGCGCACAACCACGGCTTTGCGGTGGATGAGGCGTCTTTGGCCGGGACCGGTCTCGTGATTACACACCGGAACTTGAACGACGGCACGGTGGAGGGCATCCGCCACCGGGAACTGCCGATCATCGGCATCCAGTATCATCCGGAGGCCTCACCGGGCCCCCGCGATTCCGAATACCTGTTTGACGAGTTTATGGAGCTTATCCGCCGGGAGGGGAAATAATGCCGCGTGACCGTGAACTACGCAAAGTGATGGTGATCGGTTCGGGGCCGATCATCATCGGTCAAGCCGCCGAGTTTGACTACGCCGGAACCCAGGCCTGCCGCGCGCTCCGGGAGGAGGGCCTGGAGGTCGTATTAATCAACTCCAACCCGGCGACCATTATGACCGACGCCAACATGGCCGACCGGGTTTACATCGAGCCGTTGACCCCGGAGTTCGTAACCAAGGTGATCCGGCAGGAAAGGCCGGACGGTCTACTGCCCACGCTGGGCGGGCAGACCGGGCTGAACCTGGCCAAGCAGGTGGCCGAGGCCGGCATCCTTGACGAATGCGGGGTAAAACTCCTGGGCACCCCCGTGGAATCCATCCAGCGCGCCGAAGACCGGGAACAGTTCAAGAACTTGCTCCTGGAAATCGGAGAGCCCATCCCGGAAAGCGCGATTATTTCCACCGCCGAAGCCGCCCTGGACTTCGCCCGGAAAATCGGATTTCCGGTGGTCGTCCGGCCGGCCTACACGCTGGGGGGCACCGGGGGCGGCATCGCCTTTAACGAGGCCGAATTGCGGGAAATCGCCGTTCGCGGTCTCACCCTGAGCCTGATTCACCAGGTCCTGGTGGAGAAGTGCGTGATCGGCTGGAAGGAAATCGAGTTTGAGGTGATGCGGGACGGGGCGGACAACTGCATCACCATCTGCGGGATGGAGAATGTCGACCCGATGGGTATTCACACCGGGGACAGTATCGTGGTGGCGCCAACCCAGACTCTGAGCGACCGGGAGTACCAGATGCTCCGCAGCGCCGCCCTGAAGATCATTCGTGCCCTCGGGGTGGAAGGCGGCTGCAACATTCAATTCGCCCTGGACCCCGAAAGCTTCCAGTACTACGTGATCGAAGTCAACCCGCGCCTGTCGCGTTCCTCGGCCCTGGCGTCCAAGGCCACCGGTTACCCGATTGCCAAAGTGGCCAGCAAGGTGGCCATCGGTTTGACCCTGGACGAAATCAAGAACGCGGTCACCGGCAAGACCTACGCCTGTTTCGAACCGGCCATCGATTACGTGGTGCTCAAATACCCGCGGTGGCCCTTCGATAAGTTTTCGCTGGCCAACCGCAGACTGGGCACCCAAATGAAGTCCACCGGCGAGGTGATGGCCATCGGCCGCACCTTCGAGGAGGCCCTGTTAAAAGCCGTCCGTTCCCTGGAGATTGGGTTGTCGGGTCTGGAGATACCCGAAATGAAGGAACTGGACAACGGCGCGCTCCGCTTCAAGCTGGCCAATCCGGACGACACCCGGTTGTTTGCCGTCGCCGAGGCCCTGCGGCGGGGCTTTCCGGTGGATGAGATTTACGAAATCACCCGGATCGACCGTTTCTTCCTGAACAAGATTAAGAACATCATTGCGGCCGAAGACCTTGTGCGGGCGGCGGGTGCGGCCGGACTGACCCCGGAACTGCTGCGGCGGGTCAAGCGCCTGGGATTGGCGGACGCCACCATCGCCGAACTGGTGGGCACCTCGCCGCGGGAGATCCACCGCCGGCGTCTGGAACTGGGTCTGGTTCCCACTTACAAAATGGTGGACACCTGCGCCGCCGAGTTCGAGGCCACTACGCCTTACTACTATTCCACCTACGAGGAGGAAGACGAAGCCGAGACGCAGGCACAACGCAAAGTGGTGGTGCTGGGTTCCGGACCGATCCGTATCGGCCAGGGGATTGAATTCGATTACTGTTCGGTCCATTCGGTGTGGGCCTTGAAAGAGAAAGGCATCCAGACGATTATTATCAACAACAACCCGGAGACGGTCAGTACCGACTTTGACACCGCCGACCGGCTGTACTTCGAGCCTCTGGTTCCCGAGGACGTGATGAACATCCTCCACAAGGAGCAGCCCGACGGCGTGATCGTACAGTTCGGCGGGCAGACGGCGATCAACCTGGCCCGTCCGGTGGAGCGTGCCGGTTTCAAAATCCTGGGTACCGCGGTGGCGGATATCGACCGGGCCGAGGACCGCGATAAATTCGACCACTTGCTGAACGAATTGGGTATTCCCCGCCCCCCCGGCGGCGCGGGATTCTCGGTCGAGGAAGCCCTGCAGATCGCCGAACGGGTGGGTTATCCGGTGCTGGTGCGCCCCTCTTACGTGCTGGGCGGCCGGGCGATGGAAATCGTGCACACCGCCGAAGAACTGCAACAATACATGGTTACGGCGGCCCGGGTGACGCCGAAACACCCGGTGCTGGTTGACAAGTACCTCCTCGGCAAGGAACTCGAGGTCGATGCCATTTGCGACGGCCAAGACATCCTGATTCCGGGCATTATGGAACACGTGGAACGGGCCGGGGTGCATTCCGGCGACAGTATCGCCGTATGTCCGCCCCAGAACCTCAGCGCCCAAACCAAGGAACAGGTGGTGGATTACACCTTCCGGCTGGCGCGGGCGCTCCGGGTGCGGGGTCTGATGAACGTCCAGTACGTCCTGCACGAGGGGCAGGTGTACGTATTGGAGGTCAACCCGCGGTCGAGCCGCACGGTGCCCTACCTGAGCAAGATCACCGGGATACCGATGGTCAACCTGGCTACCAGGATCTGTCTCGGCGAAACCCTGGCTGAACTCGGTTACCGCGGCGGCCTGTACGAGGACTCCCCGAACATCGGGGTGAAGGCACCGGTCTTCTCTTTCGCCAAGCTGATGGACGTCGACGTCTGCCTGGGGCCGGAGATGAAATCCACCGGTGAAGTGATGGGGGTGGCCAAAGATTACGCTCTGGCCCTTTACAAGGCCTGTCTGTCGGCCGGCCACTCCCTGCCCACCAGCGGCACGGCGCTGATGACCATCGCCGACAAGGACAAGGAAGAGGCGCTGCCCATTGCCAAAAACCTGGTGGACTTAGGGTTTACGCTTTTGGCTACCGAAGGCACCGCCACCTACCTGCGGGACAAGGGAATCGCCGCACAGTTCGCCCGGAAGCTGCACGAGGGCTCGCCCAACATCGTCGATCTGATCCGCCAGAACCGTATCAACCTGGTCGTCAACACTCTGACCAAGGGCAAGATGCAGACCCGGGACGGCTTCCGCATCCGGCGCGCCGCCGTGGAGATGGGCATTCCGTGTCTGACTTCCCTGGACACCGCGCGGGTGGTCATCGAAGTGATGCGGGCACGCCAGGCGGGTGAAACGGTGCCGCTGGTGCCGCTGCAGGAATACCTGAAATAGTCGCTGGTCGTCAGTCGCCGGTCGTCAGGAAGCAAGACAACCGTTCCGGTGCCGTTGGTTTGGGATTGGCATCTGGCATCATCGCTGGCGAAGACGGGAGGATAAGAGTTTGTCCCACGTGCTGAACTGCAAGATCATTTCACACCGCAGGGTGGGGGCCGACTGCCGCCGCCTGGTGCTGGCTGCGCCGCAGGTGGCTCAAGCCGCCCGGCCCGGACAGTTCCTGCACGTGCGCTGTGGCGGGACGGCGGACCCGCTGCTCCGCCGTCCGTTAAGCATTCACGATGTCGATCAGGAACAGGGGCTGGTGACCCTGCTGTACCGGGTGGTGGGACGCGGTACCGCCCTGCTGGCTGCCCGGAGATCGGGCGAGCGGGTGAACGTGCTCGGACCCCTGGGGCGGGGTTTTGCACCGCCGCCCGCACACCGCCGGGTGGCCCTGATCGGCGGGGGCTTGGGGATTGCGCCCCTTTTGTTTCTGGCACGGGAGTTGGTTAAGGAGGAGCGGGAGGTCTGGGTGTTTCACGGGGCGCGGACGGCCGTCGAACTGGGGTGCGCCGACTTCAGCGTCCTGCCCGTGCAGTTGCTGGTGGCCACCGACGACGGTTCGGCGGGTCATGCCGGTTCGGTCGTGGGGCTTTTTCGGGAATCGGCGGCGAAAATGCGGCCGGACTGGGTGGCGGCCGCCGGACCGCACGGGATGCTGCGGGTGCTGACCAGCGAAATGCGGCGGCTCGATTTGCCGGGAGAGGTTTCCCTGGAGGAGCGGATGGGCTGCGGGATCGGCGGCTGTGTGTGCTGTAGCTGCCGGATCGGCGCCCCCGGGAACTGGCAATACCGGCGGGTCTGCGCGGACGGTCCGGTGTTTGCCGCGGCGGAGGTGGTGTGGGAATGAGCGTGGCCACAGCGGTCGAGATCGCCGGCCTCAAGTTAAAGAACCCGGTCATGACCGCCTCCGGCACGGTGGGGTTCGGCGAAGAGTATGCGCCCTATCTGGATCTTTCCAAACTAGGCGCGCTGGTAATCAAAACGGTCACCTTGCGGCCGCGCGCCGGCAACCCGCCGCCCCGGATCGCGGAAACGCCGGCCGGCGTATTAAACGCGGTGGGGTTACAGAACCCGGGCGTGGAGGTGCTGGTGCGGGACGTTCTGCCCCGGTTGGCCCGCTTCGAGGTGCCGGTAATCGTCAGTATCGCCGGGGAGACGGTGGACGAGTACGCCCGCTTGGCGGCCCGGCTGGAGGGGGTGCCGGGAATCGCCGCCCTGGAGGTCAATATTTCCTGTCCGAACGTGAAGGCGGGAGGCATTGCCTTCGGGACCCACCCGGATATGGCGGCCGAGGTGGTGGCCGCGGTGAAGCGCCACACCGGATTTCCCGTAATCGTCAAGCTTTCCCCCAATGTCACCGACATCCGCACCATCGCCTTAGCAGCGGCCGGCGCCGGTGCCGGCGCCTTATCGCTGATCAACACCCTCAGCGGGATGGTCATCGACGTGGAACGGCGGCGACCCCTGCTGGGCAACGTGAGCGGCGGTCTCTCCGGACCGGCCATTCGGCCGGTGGCGGTCAGGGCTGTCTGGCAGGTCTACCAGGCGGTGAACCTGCCCCTCATCGGTATGGGCGGCATCATGACCGCCCGGGATGCGCTGGAGTTCATCATGGCCGGGGCGCGGGCGGTGGCGGTGGGTACCGCCAACCTGGTCAACCCGGGCGCGGCCGGTGAAGTGGCCGCGGGCCTTGCCCGCTACCTGGAGGAACAGGGGATTGCCGACATAAACGAGCTGGTGGGTGTGGCCCACCGCGCGGAAGGTGGAACCGCAGACTGATGAAGGAACGCATACTGGTCGCTTTGGACGTGGACAGCACCGGGGAGGCCGTGGCCCTGGCGGAAGCCCTCCGGGACGAGGTAGGCGGCTTCAAGATCGGCATGCGCCTTTTTTACCGCGAGGGTCCGGAGGTGGTCCGCCGCCTCGGCGGGATGGGACGCCGGCTGTTTCTTGATCTCAAGCTGCACGACATACCGCAAACGGTGGCCCACGGAGTACGCGGTCTGATCGGTCTGGGGGCGGACATTATCAACGTGCACGCCTCCGGAGGTTTGACCATGATGCGGGCGGCCAAGGAAGCCGCCCAGGATGAAGCGCAGCGCCTCGGGATGCCGGCACCGGTGATCCTGGCGGTGACCGTCCTGACCAGCCTGGAGCAGCAGAACCTGAGCCGGGAACTGGGGTTCGGACAGAGCCTGGAAGAAACCGTGATTAGCTGGGCCGGGTTGGCCAAGGCCGCCGGACTGGACGGGGTGGTGGCCTCGCCCCTGGAGATCGCCGCCCTCCGGTCTACGTACGGGCCGGACTTTCTGATCGTTACCCCCGGCATCCGGCCCGCGGGGTCGGCCGTGCAGGACCAGAAACGGACCATGACTCCGGCGCAAGCCCTGGCCCGGGGCGCCGACTACCTGGTAATCGGCCGCCCGATCACGGCGGCGCCGGACCCCGTTCGAGTTGCCCGGGCCATTGTCCGGGAGATACAAGGCCCATAAACCGGTGGGGTTACAGGGCCAAACAAGAGAATGGTGCTCGCAATAATGACTTTTCTTACGGCGATCGGCGCTGAATGCCGGAGTGGAAGCGGGCGACTTTAAAGCGGACTTGGGAGAGCTAATGGGCATTGATGTTAAGGCATTTATGCCCGGCAAAATTTCGGAGTTGCTGGCGAAGTTTAGGCGTTTCTGAAGACCGGCGCACATATACACGCCGGCAAGGGTGCCGTGTCCGCGGATTAGGAAGCGGAAGTTATCCCTGGGCTTCAAGAGAGAAGGTGCACATTGCCGAGGCGGACTCTGGTCAGCCCGGCGTCGAGTGCGGCCTGGCGGCAGTCCTCGGCCTGCTGGCGTGAAGTGGTAGGTAGATCGCGCAGCAGGTGCCGGGGATAAAAGGCCAGCAGCGTGTACGGCAGATCGGGATCCAGCCGCGCGATAAACCGGGCCAGGGCGGCTACCTCCCGGTGGTCCACATATCCCGGCACCAGGAGGGTGCTGGCCACCACCGGCGGCGGGTCCGGCCGGCAGGGGATGTAGGCGGCGGCGCGCTCGAGGTTGGCCAGGGTGCGGCTGTTGCTTACCCCGGTCAGGGCCAGGTGCAGGTGTTTATTCCAGGCTTTTAAGTCGAACTTGACGCATCCGCCCGTCTCTACGGCGGTCCGGACGATGCGCCCGAGCAGTTTGGGGTGCATGGTGCCGTTTGTTTCCCAGCAAATGTGCAAAATGCGCTCCGGATGGGCGGCACGGACCATTTCCGACACGGCGATGGTGTACGGTAGCTGCGGGGTGGGGTCGCCGCCGAAGAAACAAATGCAGGCGGTGTCCGGGCGGACGGCTGCCGCCAGTTCGCGGGCGCTGGCGCGGGGGGCGCGGCGCGCGGCCATTTCTTGAAAACTCCGGTTCTGGCAGAAGAGGCAATCGTAGGAGCAGGCTCCCAGGAACACCGCCAGGTTTTGCCACCCCCGTTCCGGACCGTCCCGGTAGGCGAATTGCGGATAGCCGGCCCCCGTACCGCCGGCGCACACCCAATCGGCCACACAGTTGGTGGGCAGCGGATCGTAGTACCAACTTACCACTCCCTGCCGGGCCGTGCCGGCCAAATGGACCAGTTTCCCCTCCCGGTTGATTCGGAGCCCACAGTAGCCCAGTTGACCGGGCGCAGGGCGGCATTCGTTGACGCAAAGGCGGCACACCGGGCCCTGCGGGTCGCGCGGCGGTTGCTCCGGCAGTCCGAGTTGCGTGCGGACCCGCTTGCGTGCCCGGTCTATGTGCGCCACCTGGTCCGGACGGTCGCGGAGGCAGTCCGCACACACCGCCAGCACCGCGGCGATATTCTGCTTCCTTGTGCCACACACCGTGCAAACCCCTGCTGACAAGGCCACACCTTCCTTACATCCCGTGCCTGTCCACCGGTACAACGGCGGACTTCCCCCGGTTGATCTGCCCTTATTCTGCCACAGGCCGCAAGTTTCCGGCAACCGCTCGCCCCATCCCGGCTCTTCCGCACGGACGGCGTGCGGTTTGGTGTAAAAAAGGCGGCAGAAATACGGCAGGCGACGCTATTCGACAAAATACGCAAAAAGATGCCTTTATTCGCAGAAGGAGCCGGCGTGTTAGGTACGAAAGATAAGAGTATCGCTTAGATACTGCCGAAACAGGAAACCAGCCTGTCTTTTTTCCAGCCAACTTGTCAGCCACCGTTGCTAATTGTAACCTGATGCTCTTGTACCCCGCCGGGCCTCCCGGAGCGAGCATAAGTGATTAAATCGATGTAGTAATTGTTTACTACAACCGTTTGGGAAAAAGCGGTCTGGTGGTGCGCTGAATGGGTAAATAACACTATGTGCTATAGAAGATGGTGGAGGTAGCGGTAGTGCAATTGACACTGGTTTTGTCGGCCGGCGGACCGGTCGGCCTGCCCGTACACTACGCCGGCCTGGTGCAGGGGTTGCTTTACCGGGTGATGGAAAACCCGGCTTTGAAAAGCTACCTGCACGAGCGGGGTTTCGCCTACGAGAATAGACGCTTTAAGCTTTTTACCTTTTCCCGGCTTATGAGCGGGGCGGTGCGCTACGACCGCGACACGGGAAGCCTGCTCCTGAATCCGCCGATCTATCTGGTTATTTGCTCTCCGGTTTCCTTCATCCTGCAAGAAATAGGCACCGGCCTTTTGCGGCGGGGGCGGCTGCGCCTGGGCCCTGCCCGCCTGGAGGTGCGGGAAATGTACACCGCCGCGCCGCGGGTGACCCAAAATACCATTCGGGTGCGCATGCTTTCGCCGCTGGTCGTTTACAGCACCCTGCCCACCGCAAATGGCCGCAAGTTTACCTACTATTACTCGCCTTTCGAGCCGCGCTTTTCCGAACTGGTGCGCGAAAACCTGGCCAAGAAATATGCCCTTGTCCACGGCCGCCCGGCGTTCGCGGATGGCTTTGCCATCCGGCCGGTGGGCGTTACCGAGAAAGACCACAAGATTACCCGCTACAAAGACACCATCATCAAGGGGTGGATGGGGAAGTACGAACTCTCCGGCGATCCGGACCTTCTGCAGGTCGCCTTGGACGCCGGCCTGGGCAGCAAGAACTCCCAGGGCCACGGTTGCTGTGCGCTGGTGCGGCGGGAGAGGGAAGACCCGTTTTGAACGCGTGGTCGAAGGTGTCTTGGGGGTTCGCGGGCGAGAAGGTGTAATATGCGGAAGGTGACCAGCAAGCGGAGAAGAGCGGAGGTCCTGGTGGCCACCCTGGGCGTGGAGCCCCAGGTGGTGACCATCACCCTGGACCGGCTTTTGGCTGCCGGAAGGGCAATCGGCGAAGTGGCTGTAGTCTACACCCTGGATGCCGGCGTCAGGAAAGCTCTGGCGGCCGTCGAGGCCGAGTTCGGAAAAAACTTTTATCCCGGCGTGCAGCTGCGGACCGTTCCCGTAACCGGTTCCCGCGGTGCGGTCACGGACTTCTGCGGGGAAGAGAGCTTGCGGGCGCTGTTGCGCACCCTGTACGTGGAAGTACGCCGCGCGCGACAACAAGGTATGACGGTGCACCTTTGCGTTTCCGGCGGCCGGAAAGTGATGGGCATCATCGGCATGGTGGTTGCCCAGCTGCTTTTCGGCCCGGAAGACCGGGCGTGGCACCTGGTCACCGAAGGCTGGCACCCGGGTGCCCAGCGCCGGCTGCACCTTTCGCCTGCCGACCGGGTCTGGCTGGTACCGGTACCGGTCCTGCGCTGGGCCGAGGCCGGCACCCTGATGCGGACGGTGGCGGAACTGGACGACCCGGCGGAGGTGGTGGCCTGGTACGAGCGGCTCACCCGCGACGCCGCGGCCCGGCGCCGCGCCGAATTCGTTCGTCACTGGCTCACGCCGGCCGAATGCGAGGTGGCCCGTCTGGTTTGCCGCGGCTTGGACAACGCGGCCATCGCGGCGGCGCTCGGCAAACGGGAGCAGACGGTGGCCAACCAGCTCCGGGAGGTGTACGCCAAACTCCGGGAGTGGTTGGGCCACCCGGAGGAAAACGTGGGACGCAGCGTGCTCATTGCCGAATTTGCACCCTATTTTGCCCGTGCGGAGGAAGAGTAGATAGAAGAAGTGGATAGAGAAGGCACAAAAACTGCTACATTCGGTGAAGACCAAACCGGGAGGGTAAGCACTCTTGATTCTGGTCAATTTCTCTCATCCATTTACCATTTACCGCCGCGCAGTTACAGCACCTGGAAGAGCTCGCCGGAAAAAAGGTAGAGCGGGTGATCGAGATCAACGCCCAGATCGATCCGCAGCAACCCATAGCCCCGCAAGTAGTGGAGATGGCAAACCGAGCCGGCCTTACCCCGGCAGAGTGGCAGACATTGCCGCTCTTGATAAACCCGCCTTCACTTAACATCAGCGCGGCAGTGCTGCTGGCCGAACTCCACGGGCGCTGCGGCTATTTCCCGGCCGCAGTCCGCCTGCGTCCCGTACCTGATTCCGTGCCCCCCCGCTTCGAGGTGGCCGAGATTGTGAACCTCCAGGCCGTGCGCGAGAAAGCCCGGGGGAGGCGGTAGAGCAGATCGCGGGTGTGTTATCTACAAAGGGCGAGGGAAGATGAGGAAGAGAAACAACGTGTGCTGTGCAAATGTTGAAACTTCTGAGTTGACAAAGGGGATGCGCAGGGTGGGTTTAAGCGAAGATTGCCTTAGAAGGGCAACAAAGGAATACTGGGAGCAAAGCAAGAGTGACAATAACCTTGAGTCTTTGAAAGATTATGTCTGCGAAAAGAAAAACAAATTAAATGATATGAGTCTACTGAAAGCTGAACTGGAATACGCCAAACAAAAGGGGCGTATTAAGGCTGACCCTTGCGAGACACTGGTGCTTTTGGTCGGTTTTTCCCCGGAGCCGTTGCTTCAATCGGTGTGCGTGCACAAGCCCCAAAGAATTGTCCTGGTGCTGAATAAGGAGGGCTATGGTGGGGAAGAATGGCATGTTTTTGCAAAACACATAGTCGAAGCGATCGAGCACTTGGAGAAAGAAGGCCTGATCCAGGAAAAACCGCAGTTCCTTGGAGAACAGGTGCCGGACAAACCAGGGTACCCGGCCCAAGGCGACCCGGCCGCCGTCTTCAAAACACTGGTGGAGATCCTCCACGATGAAACGGGCGTGGTCATTGACGTGACCGGCGGGAAGAAAAGCATGGTTACCGGTGCGTTTATGTACGCGGCGTACGCCGGAGCACGCATTTCGTATGTGGATTTTGAAGAATATGATCCAAAGCATCGCCGCCCCTACGGGTTCAGTTGTAAAATCGGCGAGTTGTCTAACCCCTATCAGGAGTTTGCTCTTCGCGAGTGGGAGCGGGTACGCGCGTTGTATGAGCGTTATCAATTCCGCGAGGCGCGCGAATTGCTGTCAGACGCTATTCTGGACGCGATGAAAACGGTAATCCCGGAAACCGAAGGGCCGGTGCAAAAACTTGGGAAATTCCTGGCGTACTACGAGAAATGGGATCGTGGCGACTTTCGGGGCGCAAAACAGGCGGCACAAGACCTGGGGGATTTTGAGCAGCCCAGCGCAGTGGTTGGGTTGGGAAATCAGTGGTATGAAATCAGCGGTAATGACTATACCGAACATCCCAGGCACTTTTACGGGGATCTCCAGGCGCTGCAGGTCTATGTTTACGACGAATTGAAACGCATCAGGCGGTTAATTGATTATAACCAGGACTATCGCTCAGCGTTCCTCCGGGCGGGAGGGGTCAACGAAATTGTAATGCTGGCGCGGGTGGTCCGATTAGTGACGGACCCAACAAAGCGGAAGTCACTTTTGGACGCGCTGGACAAGAAGACGCCTAGTGTGAGGAAAGTCTTTGAAGCTTTGTCGGACTCTAACAGAACGCAGATAGATGTTAAAAGGAATATTCCCTTCAAGGGATTTAGGAAAGAAACTGACCCTAACATTATTGTGCCAAGGTCATCTCCGATGACGGCGTGGTGGCAGAAGACAAGCCTGTTCAACGCCAATGACGGTTGGAAGCGTTTCCTCGATATACGCAACGACTTGGCGCACAAGTATTTCTCGGTGCCGAAAGAATGGGCCGAGGAGGCGCTGAAATTTGTCGAAGCGAACTTTGAAGACTTTAAAAACTTTCTGGGGCAGTCGGTGAGCAAATTGTCATTGCGCGCCGAAGCTTTGCCTTGGTCTAGACTCTGTGAATTGTGCGGCTTGAATCGCTTTTTGCCCCCTAATTTGAGGTAAGGAGGTGCGGCCGTGACTCGTTATCTTCTGGCGGCCGAGGCTGACAAAATTCAGGATTTTATCTTCCGCTCCTCTCGTTTGCGTGAAGTGGTGGGTGGCAGCCAGTTACTCTCTCGTTTTTGTGCGGAAGTTCCAGGTTATTTGCTGCCACGCTATGGGGGGAATCCCGACAACATCATCATTCACGATGGCGGCAGTTTCCGTATCCTCTTTGACGATGCTGACCAGGCCCGAGACTTTGGTGTGCACCTGGCAGAGGTTTATCGCCGTGCCACGGGGGGCGCGTTGACGGTGGCCGAGCCGGTGGAGGTTAACGGCGATTTTGGCCGGGCCAGCGAAAAGGCCGAAGAAGGTTTGCGGCGGGCCAAACGTTGGCGTAAAGACTGGCAGAGCCAGGAGCATTTGCCGTATATGGCCATTTGCGCTTCGTGCGGCACGGGATTGGCCGTGGAGCACCGGGTTTATCATGAGGGTGAAAAGCCGCAACACCTTTGTGTCTCGTGTCTGAACAAAAGCGCTGAGCGGGCAGACACGGGTTCATTCCTGAAAGAGTTCTATCAGGAGGTGGTGGGGGAAGCGGGGCTCATCCAGGCTGATTGGCCGGGTAAAAAAAAGCGTAGGAATCGCACCGGGATAGATCCGCTGGAGGATATAGCCGATTACGACTCGCGGCGCTACGTGGCCTACCTGCTGGCCGACGGCAACTCTATGGGCGAGGTGTTCAGCAAGTGCCAGAATCCTGAGCAGATGCGCAAACTATCTAAAGGGCTGACTCAAGCAATCCGCCGGGCCTTGGCCGAGCCGACGAAAACGATAATGGATAAAAACCCGTTGGACAACCGCCCGGGTTTTATCCCCGTACTGCCCCTGATTTTGGGCGGTGATGACCTGTTCGCCCTCATTCCCGCGCCGTGGGCGTTGGATTTTGCCCGGTGCTTCTGCCAGAAGTATGAAGCCGAAATGGCAGCATTAGTAAAGGACGTAGGACTGAGCGATGTAGTACCTACCGTCTCGGTCGCCGTGGTCATTTGCAAGCATAAGCACCCTTATGCACTGGCACACGCAGCCGGTGAGGCAAGACTGAAAGAGGCCAAGCGGCTAAGCAAACGGCGGATTCTTGATGGCGGGCAACCCTGTTCGGCGGTTAACTTTGAGGTAGTCTTGGGTGGCAGCCTGGTATCCAAGCCGCCGGATGGTAGAGTGCGACCCACCTTACGTCCGTACTGGGCGGCGGACGGTGATGCCGGTGACTGGGGGCTGCACATAAGGCAACTGGTTGATCAGCGGTGGGAGTTGCGCGACGTGGCCCACAGGCGGTTGGCCGCATTGAAGGTACATTATGAATCAGACAACCTGCCCGATTCACTTCGGTCCGATGAAACCAAGCCGTGGCGGGATCGGTTAGAACGGCTGCTGCGGCGCATTGAGCGGCGAAGCGAAAGGCAGGGTTTGACGGTCATCAATGCCCTGAAGGAGCTGGGGGGACAAGAAACTGGCTACTGGCGCAGGGTTTACCGCTATCCTGAAGACATCTGGTATGGGCACGGCCTGCCCGACCTGCTGGAAGCCTGGGACTTCGCTCTGAGGCTGGACAAATCGGCCCAGGAGTACGAGGAGGGATGATAATGCTCACGCTGACCTTTGAAATCAGATTGGAAGCCAACTACCACGTCGGCGCGGGATACGGGCGGGGCTTCAACCTGGATTCCGCCCTGCTGCGGGAGGCCGACGGAACGCCGGTGTTGCGGGGCAGCGGACTGGCCGGTTTACTGCGCGACGGGACCTACCGGCTGCTGAAACTTCCGCCGCTGGCAAAGCACCCCTCAGATGAGACCCTAGCGCGGCTGTTCGGCTCGCCGGCGCAGGCCAAGCGCTGGCGCATCTCTTCGGCGTACCCGGTAGAAAAGCGGTCCGCAGACGCGCAGGCCGTCCGGCGTGTGCGCGTTAACCCCCGCACGCGCCGGGCGGAGCCGCAGAAGTTATTTTCCCAGGAGGAAGGCGTAGCCGGACAGGTGTTTCGCTTTAATGTGACGTGCCCCTACAACGACGCGGCCGCGCTGGACGAAGCCGCGCTTTTGGTGGCGGCGGCGCGTAATGTGCGCCAGTTGGGGCGCTCCCGGCGGCGCGGCCTGGGGGAGTGCTTGATTCATTTGACCGAAGTGAGCGGCATTGGCAATATCCAACGACCTGACAACCAATCCTGGGAGGAATGGTTCCTGGGGCGTTTTGACCGGATGTGGATGCAGGGTAACCCGATGGATGTCAAAAAGCCCGCCATCAAATCCGACATCCAAACCGTCGTTGCTCCCAAGGGAACGGCCGTGCGTTTGAGGGTGATCGTCCGCCTGGATGAACCGGTGTTGATTGCCCAGCGCGCTTATGCCGGCAATCAGTTTGACACGCGCCCGTTCATTCCCGGCAGCGTGTTGCTGGGCGCGTTGGCAAATCGGGCTGCTCAACGCTACAACCTGGCCGACTCCAAGATTTATCGCGATTTTGTGGGCTTGTTCTTGCGCGGCGGCGTCACCTTCCCGGTGCTGTATCCGGCCCACTTCTTCCGAAATCACCTCTATCCGACCATCCCCGCACCGCTGGGTCTGTTTACGTGCAGCGTGGTGCCGTTTCAAGACGAGAACGAAGGACACGGTGCTTATCCGGCCTGGGTGCATGACAAGTGCTCTGAATGTGGCAGCCGGCTGGAACCGGTTGGTGAATTTGTGATTTTAAAGAGGGGTTCATACACACTTTCGCCTAACCGGTCCTCCGAAATGCACGTCCGCATCAACGAAGAAACGCAGCGGGTCGCCAAAGGCGACCTGTATGGGTATACCGTGCTGAGCGCCGGGCAGTATTTTGTGGGCGAAATGCTCTGCGCCGGCGAAACTGCCTGGCGACGCCTGCAGGAGATGGCGGGCATTGCCGAAGAGACGCCGCTGACCTGGTGGCTGGGCAAAGCGCGGCGGCGCGGCTACGGCCAGGTAACCGTCTGGGTAGAGCGTTGCGATGACCACCCGCAGACCTGGATCCAATGGCCTTTGGAGCAACGTGTTGTCAACCCGACACAACCCATCACTCTAACCCTGTTGACCGACACCATCATCGCCAATCGGTGGGGCCAGCAAGCTTCTGGATTTGCAACAGAGTGGCTGGAGCCGGTCCTGGGGCTGGGGCCACTGGTAATACATGACGCCTACGCGCGGACACGGGTCGTGGATGGTTTCAATGCTACTCTGGGCCTGCCGCGCTGGCGCGATATGGCCCTTGTGGCCGGTTCGATGGCCCGGATATCCTTAAGAAATCCGCCGACCGACTGGGCAGCGCGGCTGCAAAGGCTGGAAACCGAGGGCATCGGCGTGCGGTGCAATGAAGGTTTCGGGCGCGTGGCCTTCAATCATCCGGTATATGAACAGCGCCAGAACATCCGGGAAAGCGACATCAGTCTTGACAGGCAGATGTGGCTGAGCAAAAAAAATCTGGGCCGGGACACTTTTATGGATCATTGGGAAGAAAAACTGGAAGAGTTTTTGCCTCAAAAACGGGGCCTGGATGCCCGCTTCGCAGCGCTGGCGCGGTGGCTGCATGCCCACAGCGCTGAATCTCCCCAAGCGATACGGGCTAAACTCAGTGCAATTGAGCAACCTGGCAGGGACAAAGCCCTAAAAGCCCTAATTGAGGTACTTGGAGGGCAGGAGGAATTCGGCCAGCGCAGCAATTATTTCCAGGCTGACGGGAAGGAATATGTTGAGGTGATTGGAAAGCTTCTAGAGCAGCTACAACAAGAAGACAGGCAGCACTGGCGTGACGGGATAGAGCGCCTGGCCGAACGGATCGGGGCGCTGGCCAAAGAGAAAGAAGGGGGTGCATCATGACGTATAAGGTGATTACCGCGACCTTAACGGCCCGCACCGCCGTCCACATCGGCAGCGGTGAGGGTAATGATTTGACCGATGCGCTGGTGCGGCGCGGCGCGGATGGACAACCGTTCATCCCCGGCACGGCGATTGCCGGGGTGTTGCGCGCGCTGCTCACACGCCTGGCACCGCGCCTGGGAGAAAATTGTTGCGTAGTGTTGGCCGAGACATCAGCAGAACGCAATAAATCCTGTAGCTGCGCGGTCTGCCGGCTCTTTGGCGATGTAAATCCCACTGACGAGGAAGGAAGTACATCGTCGGCCTCGCGGCTTTTAGTCTTCAACGCTCGCCCTTCTGGCACGTTGCCCTGCCTCTTGATCCGCGACGGCGTGGGCATTGACCGGGTGACCGGTGCGGCGGCAAGAGCTGGGGCGGTGAAGTTCGACCTGGAGGTCTTGCCGGCCGGAGCCACCTTCGAACTGCGGATGGAACTGCGTGACTCAGGTTTAGAAGATGAACGGCTCCTCGCTGCCGGTTTGGCCGAATGGAAGGCCGGGCGTCTTTGGCTGGGCGGGCGCGTGGCGCGCGGACTGGGCGCCTTTGACTTGCATAACCTGCAATTCAAAACTTTGAGCCTGGATACACCAGCGCAAATATTGGCTTTTTTGAAAGACGACAAACCCTGGCAGCAGGCTCAGCCAGTTGACGGGTGGCTTAGAGAGCGGCTTAATTCCATAAGTTTCGCCCCTGCGGACGGGAAACCAGAGGCTGTGGCCCGCGGCTGGCTTTCGCTGGCCGGGACCTTACAAGCCGAAGGTGCGCTGCTGACCAACGACACCCTGGCTGCGGGGGCAAGCGGCTTTGACCACGCCCCGCTGTTGGTACGGTGGGGTGAATGGAAAAGTCCCGTGCTGACCGGGGCCGGGCTGCGCGGCGTGCTGCGCTCCCACGCGGAACGGCTGGCACGGACCCTTGTCACTTTGCAAGCTACTGGCAAAGAGGATTTCCTTCGCTGCTGCCCGGCGTGCGATCCCAACGTGCGGGACAATGATAAAGAAAGGAAACAGCCGCTGGAAAGTTGCGACAGCCTGCTCAAAAAAGCTAACATCCCCGGCAACGACGAGGATATCGCCGGTTCGCTCTGTCTGGCCTGCCGCCTGTTCGGCAGCCCCCGGCTTGGCAGCCGCCTGATTGTGGAAGACGCACCGTATCAGCCAACCGAGAAGCAGTCCCGGCCAGTGCTCAAGATATTGGACTTTCTGGCGATCGACCGCTTCACCGGCGGTGGGGTCGAGGGAGCCAAGTTTGATGCCCTGGCCTTGTGGCGGCCAGCCTTCGTTTTACGTCTGCACCTGGAGAACCCTGAGCCGTGGGAATTGGGCTGGCTGTGGCTCGTGCTCCGCGACTTGAGCGAAGGCTGGTTGACCGTGGGCTTTGGCGGTGCCAAAGGCTTTGGCCGGGTCAAATTGACTGATTGGACGGTCACCTTCGGCCATTTGCTGCCGGAAGATGCCCCGCCGGGCTTGACTCAACTGGGCCTGGCGACCAAAGAAAGCGGTGTTTACACCACTGTGACGGTGACATCCGCTACGGGTGGGTGGTCATCGCTGGTTCAAAAATGGGTCAATGCATTTCACGAGACGGTGAAGCAATTCCAACGTCCGGAGCAAATCGAACTAACCGAAGACAGCTATTTTGGCCGTGTTGACGAACTATACCCGGTGATGAAAGGAGGCGCGCAATGAACCTCTGGCCGCAGGTGGAGTTTAAAAAATTAGTTGAAGAAGTGTGTCAATCCCGGTGTGGCCGACACAACCTGACCATCCTGGGCGGGCAGTGCGCCGAGAGTGATTTGCTGAAGTTCCTTGAACAGTGGGATCTGGCGGGGATGCCGTTCCGGGTGTGGGAATACGTCAGTGAGGTGGTCTTTGAAAAAGACACGCTGCCCCAAAATATTGCTTTGTTGGAGCGCGGGCGAATTTTCGGGGAGGGCGGTGACCTGATGCTGCGCCGGAACGACACGACCTTTGATTGGCGCTTTGTCGGCCCTGCGGGTATTAAGCCTCCGGCGGGCGGGTACGGTACCCAAGATTACTGGGAATATCACCCAAAAGAGACCTTTCACCAACACAACGAAACGGCGCTGCTCTGGGGCGAGTGGAACGGAAAGCGCTGGACTGAAGACCGGGTGGCGGCGGCCAAACTGAACTACCCGGCGACGGGGCGGCGAATACAACTTCATTACCAGGTGTTTAGCCGCGCCGGCCGGGTGAGGTTTGTATGGTATACCGGATTGAGCGAATGGAGGGAGGCTGACCATAATGAAAGGAACGATTAAAAAAGTGCTCCCGGAAAAACGGATCGGATTTATTCAACCTGACGAGGGTAGGAAGAGCGTGTTCTTCCATTTCTCGTGGCTGAAAGGAGCCGCTCCCTCCGAAGGGCTGCGGGTAGAATTCGACATTGAGCAAGGAGAAAAAGGTCCGCGCGCTCGTAACTTGAGGATTTTGGAAGCGGCCTCAAACGAATATCGCTTCCACAACCCCTACAACTTTGTACGGTACCTGGAGCAGCAGCGCCCGGACAACCATGTCCTGGGCAATTGCCTGCCGCCGCCCCACGACCGCTACGTGGGCCTGACCGGGCGCATCACGTGCAAAGTGGAAGCGGTTACGCCGCTGTTTGTCTCTGACTCGCACGCTGTTAAGGAAGAGAACGGCCACAAGACCTACCGTTTCTTCCTGTACGAAGGCCAACCGGCGCTGCCGGCCAGCAGCCTGCGCGGGATGATCCGCTCCGTGTTTGAGGCGGTGACGAATTCGTGTTTTGCGGTGTTTCAAAGAGATGAACCTTATCCCCTTGAACATCGTAAGTCTCGCGCGCCGAAGAATATGACACCGGCCCGCGTCGTGGAACTTGGTGAAAAAGGGGCGCTCTTGGAACTTCTGGATTGTACGGTCAATGCTCCGGTCGATATTTCAGGATCTCCCCCCGTAGTTCGAGCAGGCATTGTTCGGGAGGCTTATCCTCCTAAGGTTCTGAACCGGAAGACAAACCAACTATTTAATCCATCCCAAAGCAAATTGCCGGAAGGCGCTCACGATGGCATGCGTGTGGCAGCATTGGTTACAAAGAAGCCAGTGCCGCATCCAAGCAACCGTTTCCGCGCCTTTCAGGCAGTCAAAGTTGTGCCGGTAAGTGAACACGAATCACTTACCAAAGACGATCAGCACGTCAAGGTTTTTGGCTGGCTGCATTTGACCGGGCCCAACATTGAAAATAAGCACGATGAGCGACTCTTCTTCCGTTGGGACGACGAGCACCCTGACCCACCGCAAATAGATCAAGTTCCTAATACCTATCTGTGTGAATGCAGTACTAACGTTGTTAAAGAGTACAACCATCACTTGAGCGGATACTGGGAACGTCTGCAAAGGATCGTTGAAAGCCTGGGAGATCGGCGGTGGCCCAGCGGCACAAACGGTGTGCCTCATCCCAGTACATTTGTGGAAGAGGGGCGCGATTTAAGGGTAGGCGACCTGGTGTATGCGCAGTGTGAGAAAAAAGATGATGAACATACAACAGTAAAAATGCTGCGGCCGGTATGTATGCCCCGTGTCAGATATGAGTATCCTCGCCAGGAATTTCTGCCGGAACACCTTGGCCCTTGTCAAAACTACAACGAACTCTGCCCTGCCTGCCGCGTTTTCGGATGGGTGCGCGAGAGTGCAGGAGAAACCGGCACTTATGAGCAGACTGCCTACGCCGGGCGGGTGCGCTTTTCCCACGGCAGAATTGTAGGGGATTGCAAAACTGAAAACGAAATCACCCTGGCCATTCTCTCTACGCCCAAGCCGACCACCACTCCGTTCTATCTGCTCAACGCGGCGGGTCAACCCGACCCGACGGTAACGTATGATACCCGCGATGCACGGCTGCGGGGACGCAAGTTTTACCGCCATCAGGGTGAAGCGAAACCCGAAGAATACACTATCGAAGAGAAAAGCGATCAGAACCGCACGATACGGGGGGCGCTGAAGCCGGGGGCCACGTTCACCTTTACCGTGGATTTTGAAAACTTGGCCCCGCTGGAATTGGGCGCGCTGCTCTATGCTCTGGAATTGGAAGAAGGGATGGTCCACCGGTTGGGTTACGCCAAACCGCTGGGATTTGGTTCGGTCAAAGTAACCATAGAAAAGACCAAAATCATAGATTGGGAAACACGCCTAAAATCCATTGGGCCGGACGCCGGCTGGCAATCCGTGAACGGAACGCAACTCAAGCAGGGTTTTCTCAAGGAGATGCGTACATGCTATGGAGAGAAGTTTGACGACCTGTTGGCCGAATTGCGGGCCTTGCTCGCAACACCGCCGGAATTACCCATCCATTACCCGCGTCCTACACAGCGGTTAGACCCCAAGCATCACCCACAATACGAGTGGTTTGTGGGGAATAAGAAGCGCGTTGAAAAACAACATACCGGCAAACTACCTCCGCCGGTGGCCCTCGGCTTGGCAACGCAGGTTGAGGAGGGTTTACCGTTAATCAAGAAAGACGGGCGAGAAGGGTAGCAACCGTTCGTAATGATGCTTTTCCCACCTTTGGTAACGGCAAACATTGTCGCCAACATCCTGACGTAAATACATACCTTATAGTTTTTTCATAGTAATCGGTTACCACTCATAATGTTAATGCGCTGTCTCGGCAGAAGTCCTGTTGTCCGCTAAGGTATGAATTGGGCTGTCCTGTGAGGCGGAGAACGAGGCGTTGCCGGTAAGCGATAGAACGAAGGAGGTGATTTCCTTGCTCGAAGCGGTAGCGTTGATCGGCCGGGCGCTTGCGGGGACCGGTGATCCGGTGGCTGATCTCATTGCGCCGCCGCCCAGGAAATCTTCAAAGAAAGTGGAGACTATTTACCTTGTTAAGCTAAATTTTCGGTTGGATACTGCCGAACCGCTGGCGGTGGATATGCAGGAGATCGATGACACCGTGCTTACTTCTTACCGCTGGGTAGGAAACAGTGTGGGAAACCGTCCCCAAAGCTACCTGACGACCGACCGGCTGGACTACCTGGTGGGACAGGCGCCGGGAAATCTTTTAGCGCAGCTTGCGGAAGCCGGGCTTGAAAACGGCAGCCTCTACCGCCAGCTGTCGGCCCTGGTGGCGTTGTTCTTCCGCGAGTTGCCAAACGGGTGCCGCGTGCTTGATCCGCAGCGGCTGGGACTGACCACAGAAGACGTTTTGGCCGCTACCTGGGAAAAGAGCACGGGAAAACCGCAGGAGCGGGCCAAGGCGGTGGTCACAGCGGCGACCGGGGTGGTGGAAAAGTGGGCCTTGGCGCGACTCGATTTAAAGCCGGCGGAGGCGGTCTTGTGGACAGTGCTGGTCAATGGTGTTCCGCTGGTGGCCGAGCCGGATTACGACCAAGTTTTGCTCTATAGCAAGGAAAAGGCGGTGGCCGAAGGTGCGCCGGGAGTGTGCCTGATCTGCGGTCTGGAAGGCCGGCCGGTGACGTGGAATTTTGCGCAACTCGATTTCCTGAAGTACTACATCACCGACAAGCTCGGGGCGGCCTCGGGCGTAACTGAGGGAGGGTTTGCGCGCAACTTCCAGGCCTGCCGGGATTGTTTCCGGGGACTCTTGGGGGCTGAAAAATTCGCTCGGCAGAACCTAAACCTTCAGGTAGGAAGGTTATCCTTCTTGGTCTTGCCGGCCTTCCTGCAGGAACCGGATCTTTCCCGCGTGGACCTGGCGGCCTGGGCGGAGCGGCTCAAGACCCGTGTTGGAGCTTTTGCTGATTTTTCGGCCTGGGTGGAAAGCATAGCCGGATGCCGGGGTCTGGAAGACGAGCTGGCCGATTTTCTGGAAGAGTTACCCCACGAGGATGTGGCGCTCTTGAACTTCCTTTTCTACCGTAAGGGCAAAAGTGAGTTCCGGGTGCTTTCCTTAATCAGGGACGTAGCTCCCAGCCGGATCAAGCACTTGTTACGCCGCAGTCATAAGCTTGCCGATCAGGCCGGTGAACTTTTGGGTTCCGATCGGTGGTGGCTCGACCTTACCGCCATCTACCGGCTCATTCCCTTGAGCGAAAGCCCGCGCGCGGCGGAGTACAAGAAGTTGCTCCATATTTACCAGTCGCTGCTGACGGCGGCGCCGCTTGACCGCCTCTTCCTCATCCGGGAGTTTGTAACACTGGTCAAGATTTACCAGACTGGTAACTATGCGGGCACCAGCGTGCGGCAGCCGAAAGCGGGTACTGAGGAGTGGGAGTGGACGCGCCGGCTGTTACAGGCGAACCTTTTTCTGAAGTTTTTGCAAGCAGAAAACCTGTTGCGGGGAGGGATGTCTTTGAACGGTCTCTTGGAACCGAAAACGGAGTTGCTGCCGAAAGAAATGCGGGATTATCTCTCGGTAATGGCTTACGAAGGGCCACAAACTGCTCTTTTCTTGTTGGGTTACCTCTTAAACCAGGTGGGCCAGGGCCAGCACAGCCGCGGCTACAAAAACAAACCGGTGCTGGAGAAAGTGAACTACACCGGCATGCCGTGGCCCAAGGTGGTCCGGCTGGCGAATATCCTGATGGATCAACTCCGGCAGCACGATATTTTGAAGTACCACGAAGGGCTTTTCGGGGTGATGAAAGAACTCTTTGACGCTTACCGGCCTACTGCTCACCGGCAGGAATGGCCGCTTTCGCCCGAGGAAAACGTCTTCTACATCCTCTCGGGCTATGCCTACGGCGCACGCATGGCGCTGAAGGCTCGGGCCGAAAAGCAAAATGAAAAACAGAACGTTGATATTAAGGAGGCGTTGAATCAATGAGTGTTGTTGACAAAAACAGCGAAATTCTTTTTCTTTACGATGCCAAGATGTGCAACCCGAACGGCGACCCGGACGATGAAAACCGGCCGCGCTTCGACCCTGACCGGGAGCGCTGCCTGGTTTCGGACGTACGGCTGAAGCGTTACATCCGCGATTACTTAGAAGAGAAGGGGCACACCATCTATGTCACCAAGGCGGAAGGGGTTGTCCAGGCGGAGGACCGGCTAAAGGCGGTGCTGGGGAAGGACAAGGTAAGCGGTGCTGACCTGCCTGCCCTCCTCGAGAAGCTGAGCGATGTCCGCCTCTTTGGGGCGACCATGCCGATCAAGGGTGGCAAAAAGGGCGAGGGGGAGGCGGTAAACCTGACCGGTCCCGTGCAGTTTACCTGGGGGTACTCTTTGAATCGTGCCGAATTCGTGGATTCGGTGACCATCTCCTCGCAGTTCGCCACCCGGGCAGAGGCCGGGCAGGGAACTTTCGGTAAGGACTACCGGGTTTACTACGCTCTCCTCGGCTTCCACGGTGTGGTCAGCGCCCGCCGTGTCCGGGTGATGCAGGAGCGCGCCGGTGGGAATGAGGCCGCCGCTACCAGCGAGGCCGACATCAGACTCTTGGACGAGGCGCTGGTGAACTCCATTCCGCTTGCGGCCACCCGTTCGAAGATCGGCCAGTACCCGCGGCTTTACCTGCGCACTGTCTTTACGGACGGCGAAACCTTTATGGGTGATCCGCGGGAAGACCTGGTAGTGAATCCTGACCAAGGCCTGCGGTCCGTTAAGGAGTTGACTCTCGATCTCACGGCCTTGGGCGGGCGACTTAAGCGGTTCAAGGAGCGGATCGCGCAGGTTCTTGTCTTTCAGGACGCGGACCTCCGTACCACCGTGGACGGGCAGGAGGTGCCGGTAACCGCCTGGCTGGCAGAACTTCTAGGCGCAGATAAAGTGCAAACCTTAGAAAGGACCTGATAATTTGGGTGAGGTACTGGTTTTTGACCTGACCGGGCCGATGGCTCATTTCCGCAAGTACTACACCAATACCTCGGCCCTGACCTATGGCTTTCCGCCGCGGACCGCACTGATGGGTGTGGTGGCCGCCGTTTTGGGCTTCGCGCGGGATTCTTACTACGAGAAGCTCGACCGCGGCCGCTTTGCCGTGGCCGTGAAAACGCCCACGCGCCGGTTGTTACAGACGGTGAATTACGTGCGCACCAAAAAGGAAGACCTGACGTCGCTGCGGCAGTTGAAGAGAGTACCCGGGACGCAGACGCCGCTGGAATTCCTTTTCCCGGACGGAGAACACCGCTTCCTGCGGTTTCGCCTCTTCTTCGGTCATCCAGATGCGGAGTTGCTGCGGGAGGCCGCCAGGCGGCTGCAAGAGGAGCGCCCCTGCTTTCCGCTTTATCTTGGCCTTACCGAGTGTTTGGCCACCGCCCGGTACATAGGCCTTTTCGGGTCGCAGGATTACCAAACGGTATCGTCCGGTGCTGCGGTCGCGCTCACTTCGGTTTTAAATGCAGCACATCTCGAAAAGGTAGACTTGCCCGCGGCAAAAACGGCCCGCCTGGTGCGGGAGCGCGCTCCTTACGCCTTCGGCCCCGGCCGGACGCTGCGGCCTCCGGTGGCGGTCGTTTACGAGGCCGCAGGGCAGCCCCTTCCGGTTCGGCTGCGCGTTCCGGCCTACCGTTTCTCCCTCCCCGCTGCGGAAGCCGAGGAAACAGTGGCCTTTTTGGAGGGATGAACATGCCTTTTTACGCGCACCGGATTGAGCGGCGGTTTTACCTGTTGAGCGCACACCTGGCCGGGGTTGCGGCGGGAGCGGCCCAGCGGATTGCGGCGCTGCCGGGGAAGGAAAGACTCTTTTCCGCCGCCCTGGTGGCCGGGCTGGCGCACGACTTTGGCAAGTATACCAGCTACTTCCAGGAGTATCTGCGGACAGGCCGGGGAGGTGTCGAGAAGCAGCACGCTTTTCTTTCCGGTCTCTGGGCTGCTTACCTGGCGCAGCGCTTTGAACTCCCGCGGGCGCAGCGACTTGCCCTTTTTCTGGCAGTAGCGCGCCACCACCAGAACTTAGACGATCCGGAGGAACTCCTCGTCGCCCGTCGGGATCTGAGGGGTGACTGGGCGGAATTAGATAGTAGCACCCGGGAGCGGGTGCGGGTAGCCGCCGCGCAGGTAGCCGACCTGCAAAGCCGGGCCGCGGCGGTGGTCGCCTCCCTTCGGTCGGCCGCCCGCCGCACGGCCAGGCTGCTTGCCGCGCAGGGGCTGTCAGTTCCCGACTGGTTGCAGGGTGACTGGTGGGCCGGAGCCCTCAGCGAATTTTTGACTAACTGGGAGGAGTCATTTGGCGCGCTCTATGCTATCCGGCGCCAGCTGAAACGGGAAACGGTTTCTGCCGGTATGCAATCACCGGGCGGTGCCGGGTTGGAAATTTACTTTGAACTGCTGACCCTTTTTTCCGCCCTCATTGATGCCGACAAGATCCACGCCGCGCGGGTGACGGAGGCCGGGCGGATGTCCGTACCCCAAGAGGTGGTAGAGCGCTACCGGGCGGCGCGGTATGGACGGCCACGCGCAAAGATTGAGAAGTTGCGGGAAGACCTCTACCAGCAAGTCGTGGTGCGGGTACGGCAGGCACCTCTCGAGCAAAGGCTTTTCACCCTCACCGCGCCTACCGGTGCGGGTAAGACCGTTGCCGGTCTTGCTGCTGCCTTTTGCCTGCGCGAGCGGTTGGCCGCGGCGCGGGGCATCCCGCCCCGCATTATCTACGCCCTGCCGTTCACCAGCATTGTCGACCAGACCTTCGCCGTTGGAGAAGACATCCTGCGGATGGCGCTGCCCACACCGGATGGGCCGGTTCCCACCTCGGTGATCCTGAAGCACCATCATCTGGCCGATTTGACTTACCGGAGGAACGGAAACGATGACGCGGAACGTTCCCTGGATGAAGCACTTTTACTCATCGAGTCCTGGCAGAGTGAGGTCGTGGTTACCACCTTTGTGCAGCTCTTTTGCACGCTGGTGGGGTACGAGAACCGGATGCTTAAAAAGTTTCACCGCTTGGGCGGGGCCGTAGTCATCCTGGACGAGGTACAAAACATCCCGGTGGAGTACTGGCCGCTTGTTGAAGAGTGCTTGCGGCAGGCCTGCGCGCAGCTCGATTTGCGTGTTATTCTGATGACGGCCACACGCCCGGAGTGGTTTGGTCCGGGGGAAGCGCTGGAGTTGGCGGGAGATGCGGAAACCGTGCGGCGGCAGTTTGCAGCTTTAAACCGGGTGCGGGTTACCGCCGACACAACGCCGCGCACGGTTGAAGAGGCGGCGGCCGCTTTCCTTGATCAATACAATGAGGGGCTATCGTACCTCGTGGTACTGAACACCATAAAGAGCTCTATAGCTTTCTACAGCGAACTGCGTAAGGTGTGGCGTGAGTGCGGGCCGGCTCTCTACTACCTTTCCACGAACATTGTCCCGGCAGAGCGAGAGCGCCGCCTGGCCGAAATCCGGGAACGCCTGATGCGGGGCGAAAAACCCGTCGTGGTGTCCACGCAGGTGGTGGAGGCGGGGGTAGACCTGGACTTTGATACGGTATGGCGCGACCTCGGTCCGGTTGATGCCGTTGTGCAGGTTGCCGGACGTTGCAACCGGCATTTCCGCCGGGAACAGGGGCAGGTGCAGCTCGTGCACCTGGTAGACCGGGACGGCGAAGGGGGCCGCTCCCTGGCAGCGTATGTTTATGGCAAGATTCACACTGTAGCAGCGCGGGAACTTTTTACACGCCAGCCGTGCCTCACCGAACCCGAGTTCTTCGAGATTGTAGCCGACTATTTCCGCGCTGTGCGCCAGAGCAAATCGGCAGACAAGAGCAAATCTATCTTGCAAGCCATGACCGCCCTGCGCTTTACGAAGAAAGAGAGTGATGACCAGCAAGCGAGCGTCAGCGACTTTGCCCTCATCCGCGAATTACCGCGCTACGTCGATGTTTTCATCTGTATCGATGCCGGCGCGGAGGAGGTCTGGAACCGGTACCAGACTACTGTGGCGCAGGAGCGGGATCTGCGCCGGCGGTGGGCGGCTTTTCTCGAATTAAAGCGGGATTTCCGGCGCTACCTTTTGTCCGTTCCGGTCGAGCTGTTGCTTCACCGGTTGACGGGTGACTCGCATCCGCTCATGATTCCCACATACCTTCTCCACGAATTTTACGATGAGGAAACGGGCTTCAGGCGGATCGAGCACGAGCGGGCACTGATCTATTAATGCGGCAGCGGTGAAGGCACTATGGGTGCGGAAGAGCGCGTGGTCGGTAGTTTCATTCAGGCTTATCTTATCTGCCCGCGGCAGGTGTGGCTCATGTCCCGGCAGATTTGTCCCGATGAGGATAATGTCTACCTTGAATTGGGTCGCCTCATTGGTGCTCAGGCCTATGGGCGTGAGCGTAAAGAGGTGCGCCTCGAACACCTGAGCATCGACCTCGTGCGGCGTAGCGGGCGTGATTTTATTGTCGGCGAGGTCAAGAAATCGTCACGTGCCCGGGAAGCTGCGCGGATGCAGCTTGCTTTTTATCTCTACGAGCTGCGGGAGATGGGGATCGAAGCAGAGGGTGAATTGCTTTTTCCAGAAGAGCGGCGGCGGGAGCGCTTGATTCTTGATGAAGACCTGTCGCGGCAGGTTGAAAACCTGAAAACCCGCATTCTCGCACTGATCTACCGGGACCAACCCCCTCCGCCGGAGAAGATTCATTTTTGCGGCAAGTGTGCGTACGCCGAATTTTGCTGGGCTTAAAGGTGGCAAAAGGAGGCTCAAACCGTGCAGAAAACGCTGTATCTCTTCGCGAGTGGCCGGCTCCGGCGTAAAGACAATACCATCTGCGTAGAGAGCGAAGAGGGGACAAAATACTTCCCCGTGATAAATCTGCGGGATATTTTCGTTTTTGGCGAAGTTGATCTGAACAAGAAGCTTCTCGAATTTATGGAGGAGAACGAGATTATCCTCCACTTTTTCGGTTACTACGGAAACTATGTGGGGAGCTTCTACCCGCGGGAGCATTACAATTCCGGATACGTAATTCTCCGGCAGGCGGAGAACTACCTGGACCCCGCACGCCGCCTGGAGTTAGCCCGGAAGTTTGTAGACGGTGCGCTGGCCAACATCTTACAAATCTTGCGCTATTACCAGAACCGGGGCAAAGAGCTGGCCTCCTATATCGAGTCGATTACCCGCCTTGCGGAAAAGAGTCTACCCGCTTGCGGTAGCGTGGAAGAACTGATGGCTGTTGAGGGAAACGCCCGTGGTTACTACTACGAGAGCTTTAACATCATCCTGGAGGGATCGCCGTTTACTATTACCGGGCGGAGCAAACGTCCTCCTGCCGATCCTTTGAACGCGCTTATAAGTTTCGGAAACTCCCTGGTTTACGCCAAGATCCTGACAGAAATCTACAAGACGCACCTGGACCCACGGATCGGCTACCTGCACACCACCAATTTCCGGCGGTTTACCCTTAACCTCGACCTGGCAGAAATCTTTAAACCCATCCTCGCCGACCGTGTGCTTTTTAACCTCGTGGGGAAGAAAATGGTGGGCCTCGAGGACTTCGAACGCCGCGGCGGAGCCCACCTGCTGAAAGAACGGGGCCGGCGCCTCTACGTTCAAGAGCTTGAAGAAAAACTTCAGGCCACCTTCTATCATCGGCGTCTCAGACGCAAGGTAAGCTATCAGACCCTCCTGCGCCTGGAACTTTACAAAGTGGAGAAGCACCTTATGGGTGAACAATCCTATAAACCCTTTGTCAGCCGGTGGTAGCGTATGTATGTCATCCTCGTTTATGACGTCAACGTATCCCGCGTGGGCAAGGTATTAAAAACTGCTCGCCGGTATCTTACCTGGGTGCAGAACTCGGTCCTCGAAGGCGAGCTGACCGAAGCCACGTTTCGCGCCCTGCGAAGCGATCTGGCACGAATCATTAACGCCAAGGAGGATTCTGTGCTTTTTTACATTCTGGGGAACGAAAAGTACGCCAGAAGGGAGCTTATGGGTATTCGGAAAGGCGGCGAGGATTGGGTTTTCTGACAGGAGCCGGGGGGTTTCCTCCGGCTTCCGCACAAGGAAGCACTGGGGACGGTGTGAGCGGCTGTGCGCTGTGCAAAATTCCGAAACCCGGCAGGAATTTTGTCGTCGATGTCCAATAGTGCATAAAAGCCTGGAGATCGACGACACCCTGGCGAAGCGCGGAACCGGCGCGCTGCCTGGGATGTCGGGATTTCGGGGTCTCGAACTGGATGTGCCATCCAGGAAGCAACCAGAATGCAGGGCCTGTATTTGTGCGCCCAGAATGAGTTTTCAGCCTACCTATGAGGGATTGAAACGTGAGGTAGTCCACCCGTTGCCTGGGGAGAAGCGCGTTTTCAGCCTACCTATGAGGGATTGAAACGCTTCAGTTAAATCCTCGTTAACTTCGGCCGCCTTAGTTTTCAGCCTACCTATGAGGGATTGAAACTTCTGCCGGCTGTGGTGGATGTGTCAAACGGTTCAGGTTTTCAGCCTACCTATGAGGGATTGAAACGCGATAAACTTCTTAAACCGCTCCTTTTTTGCATCAGTTTTCAGCCTACCTATGAGGGATTGAAACCCAAGTATCCGGTTCCTTACGTGACGGAAACACTTCGTTTTCAGCCTACCTATGAGGGATTGAAACATAGCGTATAACCGGTGACGTCGGCCAGCAATGCTTCCGTTTTCAGCCTACCTATGAGGGATTGAAACAATAAGTACAAGCTACCGCAATCCCGGAGCATACCCGTTTTCAGCCTACCTATGAGGGATTGAAACACCATTTCGCTGCCATTGCGACAATCGGCAGACAAGTTTTCAGCCTACCTATGAGGGATTGAAACCGGATTTCTCGCGCCTGCTTGCGGAGTGTTGACACGGTTTTCAGCCTACCTATGAGGGATTGAAACACTAGAAAAGCTGGAGATGATCCGTGGAGAAATCAAGGCGTTTTCAGCCTACCTATGAGGGATTGAAACAGGTAAATGGAAATGCTGGAATACCCCCATCCCTGCGTTTTCAGCCTACCTATGAGGGATTGAAACCGCGACAAAGGCAATCGCGGCGAGCGGGAATTCTGCAAGTTTTCAGCCTACCTATGAGGGATTGAAACCATTGAGAGTGGATCGGAAGGAATGGCTGGTAGTTATGGTTTTCAGCCTACCTATGAGGGATTGAAACTATCATAGAAGAACAACAAGTCAACTCTTTCTATGCGTTTTCAGCCTACCTATGAGGGATTGAAACTATATCTTCCAGTCCTGGGAGAGACAAAAAGCCTCCGTTTTCAGCCTACCTATGAGGGATTGAAACACAGTCTCGAAAGCCCTAAGAAAGGTCCACCGACCAGTTTTCAGCCTACCTATGAGGGATTGAAACAGTGCCATGTTGACGAAGTTAGCAACGTTCTCACCAGTTTTCAGCCTACCTATGAGGGATTGAAACGGGGTTACCGGGCGGTTCGTTTCTACGCCCCAGCCAGTTTTCAGCCTACCTATGAGGGATTGAAACAGAAAATGAAACCCAAGCTTCACGTGAGCGAGCTAAGTTTTCAGCCTACCTATGAGGGATTGAAACGCGGGCAGCGCTGGCTGTCTATCCGGGCGCGGGCCGGTTTTCAGCCTACCTATGAGGGATTGAAACACCTTTGCCGAAACACGGCCTAGAGCCCCCGGATTGGTTTTCAGCCTACCTATGAGGGATTGAAACCGTTACACGTTGCGTTGCGTTGCGTTGCCAGCCCTGTTTTCAGCCTACCTATGAGGGATTGAAACTGTTTTAAAGCATTTTGGCTTCCCTTCGGCGCCCCGCGTTTTCAGCCTACCTATGAGGGATTGAAACCATCGTTGTCCGCATCCCGCACCTGGCCGTAACCCCGTTTTCAGCCTACCTATGAGGGATTGAAACGCATCCCTCGGCACCCACTTCCTGCAGCGGCTTCCTGTTTTCAGCCTACCTATGAGGGATTGAAACGTACGATACGTGTGTGGGGATTTGTGAACCTAAATTGTTTTCAGCCTACCTATGAGGGATTGAAACTCCGACGAAAAAATATCCCTCATTTCCCTTACCCCCGTTTTCAGCCTACCTATGAGGGATTGAAACCCAGTTGCCGGGGTCGATCTTCCCGGCGACCCATGTGTTTTCAGCCTACCTATGAGGGATTGAAACCTTCCATTGGCAGCCGGGGGATCTTCTTTCCGAACTGTTTTCAGCCTACCTATGAGGGATTGAAACTACTGGCTCCAGACATGCAGGGTGTGGGTCACTTCCGTTTTCAGCCTACCTATGAGGGATTGAAACTTGATAACGCTCTGGATGTCGAACGTGCGGCTGCCGGTTTTCAGCCTACCTATGAGGGATTGAAACTAGAAAAGGAGGAATGGGAAGAAAGCCACGGTTAACGTTTTCAGCCTACCTATGAGGGATTGAAACCCTTTTTGATACAACCGCAACTCCCGCACCTCAAAGGGTTTTCAGCCTACCTATGAGGGATTGAAACTTTCTTCATGATCAGTATCTTGTGGCCACAACTTAGTTTTCAGCCTACCTATGAGGGATTGAAACCCCATAACCTTATCGACGAAGTAAAAACGGACGCCGGTTTTCAGCCTACCTATGAGGGATTGAAACTCCGGTTGAGCTAACCGCAGGTGGATGCGCTGCCGGGTTTTCAGCCTACCTATGAGGGATTGAAACTGGACAAGCCCAAACGCAAGAAGTCAACCGAGCCTTAGTTTTCAGCCTACCTATGAGGGATTGAAACGTTTTATAGGTATCGTGGGGCCATATTTCCCCATCTGGTTTTCAGCCTACCTATGAGGGATTGAAACGTAGCAAATGAGTAAGAAGGTAGGCGGACTGGCGTCCGTTTTCAGCCTACCTATGAGGGATTGAAACCATATTCCTCTCCGAACGTAGCCAACTTAAACCAAGTTTTCAGCCTACCTATGAGGGATTGAAACCACGTTACCAACTATACACACCCGCCACAATGCAACGTTTTCAGCCTACCTATGAGGGATTGAAACGAACACATCCCAAATCTGCCTTTAACTTACGCCGCTGTTTTCAGCCTACCTATGAGGGATTGAAACGCCAATTCCGTCTGCTTCCAACCGTGCTCAGAGGTCGTTTTCAGCCTACCTATGAGGGATTGAAACTCCACACTCCGGGCCACAATGTAAGTGCCGCCGTGGGTTTTCAGCCTACCTATGAGGGATTGAAACCTGGCAAGGGTCATCTACGCCGAGGCCCGGGGCGAAGTTTTCAGCCTACCTATGAGGGATTGAAACAGAAAGGAGTCAGATTCAGACGGGCCGGATAAACCGGTTTTCAGCCTACCTATGAGGGATTGAAACACAACTACGTATTTGTCCGCCCCCGCCGCATTTACGTTTTCAGCCTACCTATGAGGGATTGAAACATAAATTCCCACAGGTCCACGCTGCGAAATGCGCAGCGTTTTCAGCCTACCTATGAGGGATTGAAACGCGGGCAGCGCTGGCTGTCTATCCGGGCGCGGGCCGGTTTTCAGCCTACCTATGAGGGATTGAAACTTAGTGCTCTGGACTATTTCAGCCGGCGACCGTACAGTTTTCAGCCTACCTATGAGGGATTGAAACCCCACATAAAAACTTGTTAGATATTCCGCTTTGGGTTTTCAGCCTACCTATGAGGGATTGAAACTCTCACCACCTTCCGCCCACAACTAAACTCTCCTTCGTTTTCAGCCTACCTATGAGGGATTGAAACACCTCCTAATTTGGGACGACCTCTTTAAAGGGCGGGGTTTTCAGCCTACCTATGAGGGATTGAAACTTGTAATACTGCTCCGGGTGGTGCCGGCGCATCCAGTTTTCAGCCTACCTATGAGGGATTGAAACCTGAGCTTGTACAACAAGTACTTGACCGATAACCAGGGTTTTCAGCCTACCTATGAGGGATTGAAACGTGGTTTCCAGAATCTCAAAATTGCCGCTCCCCGAAGTTTTCAGCCTACCTATGAGGGATTGAAACAAGACTTTTCGGCCTACACGGTGACGATCCGCTTTGGTTTTCAGCCTACCTATGAGGGATTGAAACCCTCAAGGCGGGCCTTTTCAAACTCCTGATTGCTTGAGTTTTCAGCCTACCTATGAGGGATTGAAACGCCGGTAGACGGCTCGGTACTTCTTATCTGGATCCGTTTTCAGCCTACCTATGAGGGATTGAAACTGGCTTCCACGTACACTGGCGGGTGGACGACTTCCGGTTTTCAGCCTACCTATGAGGGATTGAAACTCTACAATGCGGTGGACTGGAAAAAGATACGCACCAGTTTTCAGCCTACCTATGAGGGATTGAAACTTATCGACTTGCCGCTGCCCAGCCGGGAGGATTTGCGTTTTCAGCCTACCTATGAGGGATTGAAACCAGGTAGCGCCGCAGTCTTCGTACACGCGGGAAAGAGTTTTCAGCCTACCTATGAGGGATTGAAACGTGATTTCGGAGTGCCAACCGCACTCCCCGCAATCCCGTTTTCAGCCTACCTATGAGGGATTGAAACCCGCTATCGTCTGCCTGGTCCGGATCCACTGGCAGGTGTTTTCAGCCTACCTATGAGGGATTGAAACCCCGGGACGCTTTCCGGACTTCGCGGTCGAGTTCGAGTTTTCAGCCTACCTATGAGGGATTGAAACCGGTCCAGATCCAGCAATTCATCCTTTTTCTGCTCCAGTTTTCAGCCTACCTATGAGGGATTGAAACTCTCCACGGTGCGGCGCTTGTGGTCCAGTTCCAGGCGTTTTCAGCCTACCTATGAGGGATTGAAACCTCTACTCCGCCTACGCCGCACTTTACTCCGCCTATGTTTTCAGCCTACCTATGAGGGATTGAAACCGGCCGTCATCTACCAGCCCGGGCAGTTTGCCAAAGTTTTCAGCCTACCTATGAGGGATTGAAACTTTTCTTCCGCCTGGAGCCACGGGGCCGGGGCCCTGGCGTTTTCAGCCTACCTATGAGGGATTGAAACTTTGCTACCAATTTTACACCATTCACGACCAAAAGAGTTTTCAGCCTACCTATGAGGGATTGAAACCTACGGCCCGGACGGGCGGCTGATGCGGCCGGTGCCGGTTTTCAGCCTACCTATGAGGGATTGAAACACGCTTTCCTGGCCGCGCATATACTCTGTAGTTTCAGTTTTCAGCCTACCTATGAGGGATTGAAACCATATTGACCTCCTTTGCCCCTACCGGTTTCCCGGTTTTCAGCCTACCTATGAGGGATTGAAACGCGTCCGACACTCTATTACATAATGCGTCAACTCAGTTTTCAGCCTACCTATGAGGGATTGAAACTCCAACTGCGCCACTACAACCGCAAAGCCTTGCAGTGTTTTCAGCCTACCTATGAGGGATTGAAACTACACGCCGGCATTGATCAGAAAGTCCACCCACTCCGTTTTCAGCCTACCTATGAGGGATTGAAACGTTAAGAAGCAATTTGATAACTTTCGCCGTCGGCTCGGTTTTCAGCCTACCTATGAGGGATTGAAACTCTTATAGCACTTTAGGTACGGTGCAGGTGTTTGCCGTTTTCAGCCTACCTATGAGGGATTGAAACCATAGTTTCACCTCCTTCGCCCCCACGCGGCTATGGTTTTCAGCCTACCTATGAGGGATTGAAACTCTAGGATGAGAAGTATAAGAAAGGAGGGCGCCTGGGTTTTCAGCCTACCTATGAGGGATTGAAACTCCCAGGTTAGGTCTGCTTCTACATAAGCTGGTTTTGTTTTCAGCCTACCTATGAGGGATTGAAACGCCCCCCGGGCGCTCCGGCGGTTTTAGCTTACTTCGTTTTCAGCCTACCTATGAGGGATTGAAACGGTCAAAAAGATTATGCAACGATGCGCAAATTATACGTTTTCAGCCTACCTATGAGGGATTGAAACCTGCTCCGCGACGGTAAAGGCAAAGGAGCTTTGATTGGTTTTCAGCCTACCTATGAGGGATTGAAACACCACAACCTCCATTGGTTCCGGGTCTCCAGCCTTCGTTTTCAGCCTACCTATGAGGGATTGAAACCCGTAAGTCGTTATCATCCCGTACTTTTCAGCCATGTTTTCAGCCTACCTATGAGGGATTGAAACGCAGGGATTACTACGGCTTGAGACTACTCCTAACGGTTTTCAGCCTACCTATGAGGGATTGAAACGACGGAGAAAAAGAAGCGGCTAGTTAAAAACCTGAGGTTTTCAGCCTACCTATGAGGGATTGAAACTTAACGTATTGCCCTGTCCTTAAGTCTCGCACCACCAGGTTTTCAGCCTACCTATGAGGGATTGAAACCCGTTCAAGCTGTTGCAGTACGGGCAGTTCTTGCCGAGTTTTCAGCCTACCTATGAGGGATTGAAACTTCGGTATAATGGTAACGCCTGGCGGGGTATGCTCCGTTTTCAGCCTACCTATGAGGGATTGAAACTGTGCTATCTCCGGTTTGCGGTTCTCCTGCCAGTCGTGTTTTCAGCCTACCTATGAGGGATTGAAACCCGTACTGGTGCTTGCATTCCTTGCCCCAGTACACGCGTTTTCAGCCTACCTATGAGGGATTGAAACGGGTCTGGCCGCCCTGGGCCGCCCTCACCTGCTCGAGTTTTCAGCCTACCTATGAGGGATTGAAACACTACCGCATACACTTCACGGATGGCTTCTTTGACGTTTTCAGCCTACCTATGAGGGATTGAAACTGAAGACCTTAAGCGCGGGGAGCGGAAAGGCGGCAGGTTTTCAGCCTACCTATGAGGGATTGAAACCATACTTGCTCAGGTTTTTAACTAGCCGCTTCTTTTTGTTTTCAGCCTACCTATGAGGGATTGAAACTAATGTACAGCGCATCGTCACCGGGTTTCAAATGAGTTTTCAGCCTACCTATGAGGGATTGAAACGTATTTTCCCTCTCTCCTGCACCAGCTGGCTCAGCCGTTTTCAGCCTACCTATGAGGGATTGAAACAAGTCAAGACACCACAGGGCAGGTTATCCAAGCATCGTTTTCAGCCTACCTATGAGGGATTGAAACGGGCATTTGTTGCTGTGGGGAAATGCCTATGCCAACGTTTTCAGCCTACCTAGATTCTGCTGAAAAACTCAGCCATAAAGATCCTTGAAAACACAGATAAATCAA